>Ga0310691_10000042_pt1 | contig 246723 bp, 218 predicted proteins | sample 176DNAGHGlowgp2_FD_203887 | JGI IMG/M metagenome (GOLD analysis project Ga0310691, IMG submission 203887) | Sheep rumen microbial communities from Palmerston North, Manawatu-Wanganui, New Zealand - 1766 DNA GHGlow gp2 (v2) (version 2) | ecosystem: Host-associated > Mammals > Digestive system...
TAGAATTTAATGAAATCATAGACTCGCAAAAAGTCTTTATTTCTTCAAGTATTCTAATTTCGTTTTCTTTATTGTAATCTTTCATTATTGCTATAGATTAATAAATATATGTGTATTGATTTTATTATCATATCATACTTAATCAATTATGGTTTAGTTTATTCCGCTTTATATATAAAGAGGTCTAAACAAAACTACTTTCCCACGCAAAATCTATTTTCCTATGCAGAAATGCTTGAAGATATTTCCCAGCACTTCGTCGGTGGTGATTTCTCCACCTGTGATGGATGCGAGTGCGTCGAGGATGTCGTGTATGTCACGGCTGATGAGGTCGCCGGACAGGTTGGTGTCGAGGCCTTCTTTCACACGGTCGATGCTGGAAAGCGCGTCGCATAGGGCGGCATAGTGGCGTGCACTCGTCACAATGATGTCGTTGTCTTCGCCTGCGATGGATTCTGCGAATCTTGCCAACGCTGATTCAATCGACTCTTTCCCGACTCCATTTTTTGCGGAGATGGAGAGTGCTGTCGCATTAAAATTATATTTGTTGTTGAGTAGTCTATTCAATTTGTTTTGTTCACAAATGTCTGATTTGTTGAACAATAGAAGCACAAGTTTATCCTGCAGCTGTTGTGCGTTGATGAAGTTCACTATCTCGTTCTCATCTCTTGATGCGTCGACGATGAGGATCACAATATCGGCCTGCTCCATCATCTTGTACGAACGCTGTATTCCAAGATTCTCTATCGCGTCGTCTGTGTTGCGGATGCCGGCGGTGTCGATCAGTCGGAGTGTGTATCCGTCGATTTGCAGAGTGTCTTCGATAGTGTCACGTGTTGTGCCGTGGATGTCGCTGACGATGGCTCTCTCTTCACCAAGCAGCAAGTTCAACAGTGTCGATTTTCCCACATTCGTCTCGCCGACGATTGCCACCGGAATGCCGTTCTTGATGGCGTTGCCTGCCTTGAATGAATTGGCTAACTTGCTGACTCTCTGCTCTATGGCGGCTATCAACTCACGCAGCTTGGCTCTGTCGGCAAACTCCACGTCTTCTTCGCTGAAATCCAGTTCAAGCTCGATAAGCGACACGAATTCCAGCAGCGACATTCTCAGCTGCATCAACTCGTTGGAGAAGCCTCCCTTCATCTGCTTCACTGCGATATGATGGGCTTTTGCTGATGTCGACGCGATTAGATCTGCCACTGCTTCTGCTTGCGAAAGATCCATTTTTCCGTTGAGGTAGGCTCGCTGGGTAAACTCGCCATGCCCTGCCATCTTGCAACCGTTGCGAAGGAGCAACTCAATGATTTTCTTTTGGATATAGATAGATCCGTGGCATGATATTTCGATCGTGTCTTCTCCGGTGTAGGATTTTCCATCCTTGAAGATGGCACACACCACATCGTCGATGGTCTCATTGCCATCGGCGATAACCCCATATTTCAACACATGAGTGGGGCAGTCTTTCAACTTCTTGCTCTTGCTGAAAGAGAATATCCCGTCGACGATACTGATCGCATCCGGACCAGACACTCTGATCACTGCGATTCCACCGACGCCGGCAGCTGTGCTTATGGCACAAATCGTGCTGTCTCTATCTATCATTCCGTCTGCGTTTAAGACAATTTATATTCTGCATCGAAACGGAATCCACGAAGAAAATCCTCGATGGAAAGGCGTTTTTTGCCTGGCACCTGTATCTGCAAAAGATGAAGATAGCCATCTTTTGTGGCGACTTTCAGGAATTTCTTTCCGTCTGTCACGAGTGTGCCTGGAGTCTCGTTGTGTTGGCAGATTTCCTTTTTAGTTTCGTAGATTTTCATCTGCAGATCCTCTTTGCCTTCTGCAGAGAGGTTTGCCCAAGCTGCAGGGTAGGGAGAAAGTCCACGCACTAGGTTGTGGATGTTTTCTGTCGGGTTGTTGAAATCCAGATGGCAAGTTTCCTTGAAGATTTTTGGGGCTGGTTTCAACTCTGATTCCGACGCGTATAGTTCCTCCTGAGGTTTTGGCTTGACGGTGCCGGCGATGATGTTCTTGACAGTATCGAGCACAAGGTCGCCACCCATGATCATCAGTTTGTCATGGATAGTGCCGACGTTATCTTCCTCATTGATAGCTATTTTCTCCTGTTGGATAATCTTTCCTGTGTCAATCTCATGAGTCAGGAAGAATGTAGTGATGCCGGTCTCTTTTTCTCCGTTGATCACAGCCCAATTCAATGGGGCGGCTCCACGATATTGAGGAAGGAGAGATCCGTGAAGGTTGAATGTGCCGAGACGTGGCATAGCCCACACCACTTCAGGAAGCATACGGAATGCCACCACGATGAAGAGGTCGGCGTTGAGAGAGCGGAGTTCATTCACAAACTCCTCAGCCTTCAGTTTTTCTGGCTGCATCACGTGCAGATTATTGTCGACGGCATATTGTTTTACTGGTGAGAACTGCAATTTGTGGCCACGTCCAGCAGGTTTGTCTGGCATAGTCACAACTCCCACCACATTATATTTGTCTTCCACCAGACGTCTCAACGGTTCGACCGCGAAATCTGGTGTGCCCATATATACGATTTTAAGATCTTCCTTGTTCATATGAAGTTGTGAGTTGAAAGGTTAGAGATGAAAGTTGAAAGATTAAAGATGAGAGTTGAAAGTTAGGAATTTCGCATTTCGCATTTCTAATTCCTAATTCCTAATTTCAAATTAGTATTTTCTTTGGTCTGTACCCCACATCAGTTTCTCTCGGATAGTGGAGTAGAAAGAGTGGTTGTGAAGACGGATTGTTTTCATGCAGAAATCAGCTTTTCTAACCTTCAGACGGATATCTTCAGGGAAAACTTCGCATCTGCCGTCGAGGGAAATCAAAAACTGACCGTTGCGGCTCTCCACAGATAGTTCCATCAGGCAGTCGTCGGTCACGACAAGAGGACGGATGCTGAGGCTGTGTGGTGCGACGGGAGTGATTATGAAATTGGATGCTTGCGGCACTACGATTGGTCCTCCGACGCTCATGGCGTATGCAGTAGAGCCAGTGGCAGTGGCGATGATAAGACCGTCGGCCTGATATTTGGTCACGAACTCACCGTTTATATATGTGTTGATTGCGATCATTGAAGAGGTGTCCTGCTTCAAGATTGCGATTTCGTTGATTGCGTAGTTAAATTTGGAAAATCTTTTTCCGTCGGTAGACAGCTTTAGCAGAGGACGGTCCTCCACCTTATAGTTGCCAGAAGCGATAGCCTCTACTGCTTTGACAATCTCCTTTTCTCCGTCGACATCGGCCAAAAAACCGAGGCGTCCGGCATTTATACCGAGCAGAGGAATCTCACGTCGCGCGATTTTGGCGACAGAGCGGATGAACGTACCGTCACCTCCGACGCTGAATGCAACGTCGGCATCAATCTCTTTGTTTTCGGCGAAAGTGGTGATATCCTGAGTGTTGACACCATTTCTGTCGAGAAATTCCAAGAAATAGGGCTCACATGTGATAGCCACATTACGTTTGCCTAGCTCGTAAATGAGTTTTGCAGAATAGATCGCAACCTCCTCACGGTTTACATTTCCAAAAATAGCTACTTTCATATCTCAAAGATAGAGGTGATGAAATAAAGTTAAATTAAAAAAGGACACTCACCAATATTGGTAAATGTCCCTTATGCTGTATAAAGACAAGCCCTTTATTACTTCTTACGGTTACCGTACTTGCTAAGGAACTTATCAACACGTCCAGCTGTGTCAACCATCTTCTTAACACCAGTGTAGAATGGGTGAGAAGAGCTAGAGATTTCAAGCTTTACCAATGGAAGAGTCTCACCTTCGATTTCGATAGTGTCTTTTGTAGCCACTGTAGAGCGTGAAACAAACATATCGCCATTTGACATGTCCTTGAATACTACAGGACGGTATGACTCTGGATGAATATCTTTCTTCATTTTATTGAATTTTAATTTTTTTTACTATTTCACTTGGTAACTTATGTGCAATGCGAGTGCAAAAGTAAGAATAGTTTCTGTTTAATAAAAATCTTTGATGCTTTTTTTGCTAAAATAATGCGTATTGTTGATAAAAGGAGTTGTTTTTATGTGTGATGATGGGTGAATTGTGAACTCTATAGCTCATATTTTTTTATATTGATTCTGTCATAGTCGAGGATTGTTAAGGGCCCATGTTTGATTGATTTGGGCCCTAACCCTCTTCCATAGTGTGAGCCGAAGGCGAGCACATATAAAACCACAGAGAATAAGAGTTCTTAGAGAAAGTCTACGACTTTATTATGAGAAAAAGAGAAGGAAATCAATTAATATAACGTGGAACGAGATTAAAAAATAGGAGAAAAACGATAGTTGGAGTGACATTAATGAGGATTGTTAAGGGCCCATGTTTGATCGATTTGGGCCCTAACCCTTCCCCACGTGCGAGCCGTAGGCGAGCACATAATATAATGTCAATTCGCGAAAAAATTCACCAAATTTTGCTATTTTTGCCCGAGGAAGACGGTGGATGTATATGTCTGTCGTTGACAAGAAACAATTTTATCTAATTTCATGAGATCAAAGAAAGTAATGAGAAAGAAACTAATATTATTCATCGCCATGTTTATGGCAAGCATTATGGGAATGGAAGCAAAAGAAAAAGAGAATTTGGTAAAGATTGAGTGTGAGTATGGCACAATGATTGTCCGTCTTTACGACGATACTCCTCAGCACCGCGACAATTTCTTGAAACTAGTGAAGGAGGGTTTCTACAACGATTTGTTGTTCCACCGTGTAATAAAGGATTTTATGGTTCAGGGTGGTGATCCTGATTCTAAGGGTGCTCCCGCAGGCAAACAACTAGGTGCTGGCGACGTGGGTTATACAGTGCCTGCTGAGTTCGTTTATCCTACTCATTATCATAAGAAGGGTGCTCTTGCTGCGGCACGTCAGGGTGACCAGGTTAATCCTGAGAAGAGATCTTCTGGTTGTCAGTTCTACATCGTTCAGGGTAAGAAATACAACGAGAATGAGTTGAACCAGATGGAGCGTGCTCTTGGTCAGAAGGCAATGCAGGCAAGATTCGACCAGTTGGTTCAGGAAAACAAGGATTCGATCAAGGCTATGCGTATCAACCGTGATCAGGCTGGCCTACAGGCTCTTCAGGACAAACTGGTGAAAACAGTTGAGACTGAGTTCAAGGACAAGCAGAGTGTCAAGATGCCTGAGCAGATGCGTAAGGACTATATGGAGATCGGAGGCACACCATTCCTTGACAATGAGTACACTGTGTTTGGAGAGGTTGTTGAGGGACTTGATGTGATCGACAAAATTGCCGCTGTTGAGACTAATCCTGGCGACCGTCCTAAGACAGACATCAAGATGAAGGTCAAGATTAAGTAATTCTTGGAAATTAGAAATTATAAATGCGGAATGCTAAATTATAGCGTTCCGCTTTTTTATTTAACGTGGGTTCGACGAAATCAAAAAGATAGTTGGAGTGTCATAAATTAGGATTGTTAAGGGCCCATGTTTGATCGATTTGGGCCCTAACCCAATCTCTTCCGCGAGCTCAAAGGGCGAGCGGTAAAATGCTTTTAATTATATAGTGCTCGCCTTACGGCTCGCATTTTGGGAGAGGTTAGGGCGTTCCGCCCTTAACAATCCTCGAAATTAAAAATTAAGAATTAAAAATTAATTTTTATTTAGCATTTAGCATTTAGCATTTAGCATTTAGCATTTAGCATTTAGCATTCAGCATTCAGCATTCAGCATTCACTTCAAAATCTCCGTCTTTCATTTTAGCATAAAACAGAAAGTCGAAAGGCTCTTCTTCTGTCGGCGGAGTCAAATCTTTCGCACGTGCTTCCACGCCAAAGTCGGGAATCCTCGCGTCGCCTTCTCTTTGGGCATTCCTTTTCAGACAGTCGGAAAGAATGCTTTCCATGAAAATTCCTACAGTCATATAGCCGTTTTGATCAGCGAGCTGGAAATATTTCTCTCTTTCTTCCGGAGAGACGTTGGTGTTGTCGACGACGATATCCTCTTCTGAAAGGAATAGAGCGTGGAGCATTGCGTCTTCTCTTTCTCGAGTGCGCAGGTTGTCAAGATTGATACGTGAGAAATCTTGCAGATGTCGGGCCACAAACGTGCTTTTCCCGGACGCAGGAATACCCATCATAATGATCAATATCGGGCATCCGTCCGCTTCTTGTCTGATGAAATCCGTAAGTTCTTTTGGAGTCATGGTCTTGATTATTGCTTATTTACGTATGGAGCAACGTCGAATTTTATACAATATTCGAGTTCCCAATGCTCCTAATCTAATCATTTTTTGATTTGATTTTTCGATTGTTGAACTTCTCAATGATTGCGTTAAATCTGTCTTCTCTTTCTTGACTCCATTGCGTGCCAGCAAGATGCTTTGCGTTGTATTCACATTGCTCGACGAATCGTTCCGCTACTTTTCCTGTTAGAACAGGGATATTTGTCATAGGTATTGCCATAAAATATTTTTTTTGTACGTTTTTTATTGATGCAAATATAATGCATTTTGATGAAATACAATTGAAAATTCAAATAAAAATCGTTCCGCTCACCCTTCGGGTTCGTGGAGGAGGAGAGGGGTTAGGGCGTTCCGCCCTTAACAATCCTCAATTTTTTCGGACAGCATAATAAAAAATTGCGGCGACGAATCATCGCCACCGCAAATCTAATTAATTGGATATATGAGAGAATTACTGTTTTACAATCTTCGTTGCAGTGCCGTTTATTTTCAGTACATAGACACCTGACGGATAATTATCTCCGATTTGAGTTCCAACTTCAGCCTCTCCCATCTCGACAACCTGACCGAGCATTGTTGTCACCACATAGTCGCCTTCCGCATTTATAGTCCATGCTGTGCTTGTTGGGTTAGGATAGACGATGGTTTCTGCAATTGCGTCGACCTGTTCCACATCATCAATGGTTTCAGACGAGCAGATGATGCTTCCGTTGGCTGCGTGAGGCGAATTTTTCTGCTGACCGTAAGCGGCCTCATCACATTTCGCGAATATAGTCATCGCAGTGTCTCCGTCAGTGACACGTCCGTAAGAGAAGTTGCGTTCGTGAAGCTTGTATGTCATCTCGTCTATCAGTGTGTCGCCTGATGTCAATGGCAAAATCAACTGTAGTTTCTGCTCGATAGCGTCGTTTAGCTTGAAGTTCAGGTGAAGAGCACCGTCGTTTTTGCCTTTATCTGCCCAAAGCACCGCATGACCTTTGGCTGGAATGACAGAAGAAGACGAACCGTATGGGATTGTGGATTTGGCTCCTGCTGTCACGTTTTTGACAACCATACCTGCCAAATCAACATCGTACGCCTCGCTGTTGTAGATCTCGATCCAGTCTGGCGCGGATCCGAACTCGTCTAGAGTAGCACCGTTGGAAGCGCAAACCTCGTTGATGAACAATCTTGGAATTTTGAATTCTTCGTCTTTTGTTAACAACACTTGAATGTCAGTGCCTTCAGCACTAGCACTGTCGATAGTCATTGTTGTGGAAGGATCTTCAGTTAGAGTTCCGTTCACAGTCCAATTAGCGACCTTGTATCCTAATGGCAATCTCAAGTCTACTTTCACACGCTCACCAACGAACAAAGGTTGGCTGAACACTTCATTCTTGAATTCATTCTTGTTGACCCAATATACATAATCAGGGGTTTCATCACCGTCGAATTCTACTCTGACTGTGACATCTGCTGTCGTATTTTTCAATTTCAATAAAGCAGCCAATTGCTTTTGAACGTATGGAGGTCGCTGAGTGACGAAATTACGCATACTTCTGATCTCTCCGTCATATTTTGTCTGATTGCCGACATATCCGAAATCTTCACAGGCCATAGTGGCACACATGTCAATTTTTGTAAGGTTGTACATGGAATCGGCAAGAGCCATAGCTCGTTCTTTGTTGAAGTATTTGTCCATCGCAAACATGAATCTATCGGCAAATTTATATTTGAAGTCCTCATTTTGAATCAAACCTTCGAACAACATTGTGTAGGTACTGTCGCCGTTGGTTTTAGCGAATGATATCATGTTTTTTGATACACTTGTATGTTGCGACAAGCCGAAGTCTGTATCGTAAACCATCCAACGCCATTTTCCGCCGTTTTTCTTTCTCCATACTTTGATGTTGTTGATCACCCAGTCTGTGTTGCCGACAAACTGCTCAAGAATCTGATAGTCGATATATTCGTCCATATCCATCATCTCACACATTTTGTCGAAGAAGTCAGGATCTTGATGATGCTCGTATGCGTACTCCTGCATTGCATAGAAATCTTTGTTTGAACCGTACTGAGCGACGTAGCCTGTTCCGTTCACTACCTTTAGAAAGTCAATCTCGTCTTCTTCAATTCCGTAATTTTGGTTAAGGTATGTCTCATCCATTCTTTCACGCAATCCCATCATACCATGGAATTTGCCGTTTAGAAAGTAAGCCACCGGCATATATGCCTGTAAATCAATGTTCATGCCTTTTGCCAAATTCTGCATATATCCGTCGCGCCAACGAGGAAACAGGTATCCGAATCCGTTGCCTCCGTTTCTCAAAGTAAGAGCCTTGTATTTCGTGTAGTCTCTGTCTGCGAAGAACTTGTTGTATTGGAATTTGTTGTCTCCAGTACGTTTGTTTGTCTTGATCTTAAAACTTTTCACACCATGTGAACGAGAACATCCTCCCTGTAGTGCCACTTCTACTTCCTGACTGTTGACTGACTTTCCGTCGACAAAGTATTCGAAGTTTGCAGGACGATACCATTCCTGATGATAGTTGGCAACCTTGATCTTATCTGAAGAACATATTGTGCGTGCTCCGTTTGTCCCAACTGCACAACAGCCTAAGGAATCACTGTAGAGATCGATGCTGTCTGCTACAATTGAGACGATTGGAAGAGTTGTCTCTCCACACTCTTCATAGTATTCTCCCAAATATAAGTAGGATGCTGTCGCAACGTCGCTCCAAAGCACTCCGTCTTTGAATGCTTTTGCTCTGATGATTGTGTTGTCGGACACTTCAATAGGGGCTGTGTATTCAATGCCTTTTTGCAATGTTGGTATGCTTCCGTCTAGTGTGTAGTAGATTTTTGCTCCTTCTGTCTTACACGACAATTCCACTGTCGCAGTGTTGCCTGCTCCGATCAGTCCAGATGGTGTTCCTCCAAACACAGGTTTTGCCACTCTCTCTCCGATCTTATATGCGGCTCCGTTTTTCGCTCCTGGAGTAGGCTCCATATAACCCTCTTTTGAATAAGAGACGTGAGGGTATTGTGCAGGATACGAAAATGTGATAGAATCTCCATTGGCATTGTAGAAAACAACTGAACCTTCGTCTGCAGTCAATTTTTTTGGTATGCTTCCTACGTATAGAGGATGTACTTTCTTGGCTGTCTCACTCGAAGTCTCTTCTTTTCCAAAGAACATCAGACTGTAGCCTGTTGGCAATATATGAGCCTTTCCCATCTCATAATTCCAATTAAATTTGCCTTCTTTTGTGTTTTTTACAAACCAACTGTACAAATTGATTGGTTCGCCGTCGTTGTAGAATTCAACATAGCCATTGTAGTCGAACTTGTCGCTCACTGTTGTGGCGATGTTGCTCGGCATAATCTCTGTGATGGTCACAGAAGCGGAGGCTGTAATAGCTGTCGCAGCTAATGTTGTTGAGATTAGCGGCTTTAACATTTTTGTTAAACTGTAAATTTGTTTCATATCCCTTTCTTTTGTTATCAACGTTGGGGCAAAAGTAAGAAAAAAAACAAATAGATTCGATTTTGTCGTAAAAAAAGTGGATTTTGTCTATAAAATAGAGTTTTTTTGTCTGTCGAATGGAAATTCGTCGATAAAAATGGAGTGGCCCTACATTGCCAAATTTCGTTTTTTCGCTGTTATAATAGTGAATGAAGAGGAGTTGACGGTGATGATCTCACCATCAGATTCCGCATACCAATTTTTCCCTTGTCTGGTGATGACGCAGTTGTCTCGAAGAATCACGTCGACACAATATTTCACTACATCGATGTCGTCTGTAAGTGTCAGATTGCGGCGTATGCGATTTTCCCCCATTTCGGTGGTGTGGATGCGGGAGATGTTTTCCAATAAATCATTCATGATGGTGAGAAAATGTTTGATAAATGAAGAGGCGAGTCTTGCACCCGCCCCTTCAAATTATAATTTTGATATTGAATCCAAATTTTTGTCGTTGAAGATATTCTTTCCTTCTGTAGTCATCAAGAAATCGATCAGATCTGCATATTTCTCGCAAACTTTTGGTCGTACCATCTTCATTGTTGAGTTGAGCATGTGGTTGGCTTCTGTGAACCCTTCGCTCAACACTCCCATAGTGGCTGGCAACCAGCGTTCTGGATGTAATCCTGCGTATTTGCCACCCTTACGCATCTGGCAGATCTCGTTCCAAAGCATCTCTGTCGCGATCTTTTGATTTTCTGGTTTGGTGAGGTCTCCATGACCGTGCTCTTCCAAGCGGGCTTTCAGTGCTGGTGTGTTTGGCACAATAAGGGCTATGGTGTATGGCGACTGGTTATTGTAGAGCATGCATTGTTCGATAATCGGAGATAATTCCACGATGCTTTCTTCAATTCCCTCAGGAGAGTATTTCTCTCCGTCGCTAGAGATAAGCAGACTCTTGAAGCGTCCAAGCACTTGTAGGAATCCGTCTGGGTCAATGTAGCCCATGTCTCCCGTGTGTAGCCATCCGTCGACGATGGTCTCTTGAGTGGCAGTCTCGTTTTTCCAATATCCTTTCATCACATTGCCTCCCTTGATCACGATCTCTCCCTTCTCTCCGTTTGGCAGAATCTTTCCGTCGGCATCACAGATGGTGATGTCCATAAACTTGACGGGAGTGCCGGAACTTCCGAACTTGGCTCGTCCGCTAACGTTGGAACTGATCACTGGTGATGCCTCGCTCAATCCGTAGCCCTGGAAAATAGGGATGCCGACAGACATGAAGAATCGTTGAAGCTCAACATCAAGCAGCGCGCCTCCTCCGATGAAGTATTGCAGACGTCCGCCGAAATTCTCACGTATCTTGCTCATCAAGATCTTGTCGCCAAGCCATACGAGTGGTTTACGCAAGAAACTCAAGCCTGAGCCTCTGTGGAAATAGTCTTTATTATATGCGTAGGCATTTTTGCGGAAGAATTCGAACATCTTCCATGCGAAGTCGCCTTTTGCTTTTACTCCCGACTCGATGTTTTTCCTGAATGCTTTCGACAATGCCGGCACACTCATCATCAGTGTCGGACGTACCTCTTTGATCGCCTGAGGTATAAGTTTCAATGTCTCCATAGGGGTCTTGCCGATAATCTGCGACGCGATTGTCGCTCCATAGTAGATGAAGCAGTACAGACATGTGGTGTGGGCAAAACTGTGGTCCCAAGGTAGAATGGTCAGAGTGATGTCGTTTGTAGATATCTTCACAAGAGAAGCCGACTGAAGAGTGTTCGACACGTAGTTGTGGTGTGTCAGCATGATGCCCTTGGGATCGGACGTAGTGCCGCTGGTGTAGCTGATGTTCACCATGTCGTCCTTGTCGATGGAAGCGATAAGAGCGTCCAAATGGGCCGCATTGTCGGAGTCTTTAAGCCATTCCGCACCCTCTTTGATAATCTTGTCGTAGGTGGCTACACCGTCACTTAATGCATCACAGTTGTCGAGATGGATCAAAGTGATGCCTTCCGGGCCGAACCCCACGTCGGCAAGACGCTTGGCTTGAGGGGCTGAAAGAATCAGATAGCGAGCTCCTGAATGAGCGAGACGGAATGACACTTCTCCCTCCACATTCAGTTTAATGGAAAGAGGCACGTTCACAGCTTTTGCCATAAGCATACCGAGCTCTGTGATCAGCCATTCGCGTCGTCCCTCACTCATAAGAGCGATACGGTCGCCCGGCTTTACACCCATTTTGATTAGACCTGCCGCAAAATGACGGGCTTGCTGTTTCACCTGAGTGAATGTCAGACTTTCCCATTTGCCGTTTCTTTTGTCAAGAGTAAGTGTGTTATTGGGAAACAACTTGACGCCTCTGTCAAGAAGATCTATGATGTTTTCTAATTTTTCTGCCATAAATATCTGATGTGAATAATGAAATTCCTTACGCACCAAATATAAGAATTAATTCATAATTCACAATGCATAATGCATAATTGTTGCCGTCGCATTAATGCAATTTTACAAATAATAAGACAGACTTTTATGATTTATGCCCGACTTCTTCTTTGGTTTTCATGCTTTCATTCGGCTAAAGTCGATTTCCCATAAGAAATTATCTTTTTGGGAATCATCGGTAATGTCCTCTATGTATTTGATGGCTGTATCGCAACTTCTTTTCAAATGTGAATATGGATTTTCATTCTCTATCTCGTCGCAGGTCCACCATGCACATCCTACTTCACAATCATTTCCATTAAGTATCCATAAAGATAATCCGGTGACAGGAAAAAAATCTTCTCTTAGAAAATTAATTATCTTGATAGCCTCTTCTTTTGGAAACACGAAAGTGTCATTTTCGTAGCCATAAAGATCTTTTAATGAGTAATATCTGTTGATTCCTGTTTCTTTGATTGCTTTTTCTATTTCCATACTCAAATAAATTAAATTTAATGTCAAATCGATGAAATTAAAAAATAGGAGAAAAATGATAGTTGGAGTGTCATGAATGAGGATTGTTAAGGGCGGAACGCCCTAACCCTCTCCTAACGTGCGAGCCGTAGGCGAGCACATATATTTTAATAGAAGCACAATGATTGCGTTTTGACCGCTCATCCTTGCGGATTCGCGGAGAGAGGGGAAGTTAGGGCGTTCCGCCCTTAACAATCCTCGTAAAAACTCAGTCATAATAGGAGTATTATAATTCGTCGAATTCACGTTAAATTTAATCGGCATCTCATTATTTTTGAAGAGGCATTCTAAAATTCGACGCATTAAATTGAGTCTTCTCCGTCAAAACAGATTTCCCTTTTTGTTGAATATCAATAAAAAAAAGCTTTCAAAACCGAAGTTTCAAAAGCCTTGGTGACCCGTATAGGATTCAAACCTATAACCTTTTGATCCGTAGTCAAATACTCTATTCAGTTGAGCTAACGGGCCATTCCTTTTTTTGTGACCCATACAGGATTCAAACCTGTAACCTTTTGATCCGTAGTCAAATACTCTATTCAGTTGAGCTAATGGGCCAATTACAACCACTTTTTTGTGAATTGCGGTGCAAAGGTATGGAAAAAATTAGTAAAACAAAACAAAAAACGAGATTTTTTATGTTGGGCAACAAAATTTTATATGATTCCGCCATTATTTTTCTATTTTTGTCGCATGATTGAAAAAATGAGACATCTATTATTTTTTATATTGCTTTTGTGTGCGACGCTGGATATCGCCGCACAATCTAATATCTCAGAGTATTCTCTTCAGGTGGTCTACAAGAAGGGTGATGCGTCAGTAATTCGTGCCACGAAGGAGAATGAGGAAAAGTATGTGATTAAAATACAGCAGAGTAGGGTGAAGGCTATGTATATCTCTCTTGGCACCAGGGGCGACGCTGTGGTCACTCTGCAAAGTTTCATCGACAGACCGAAAGAGTTTCGTGTTTTATATAAACTAGATAATCCGTCTAACAATCTGGCTGGCTATTTTCTCAAACAGTCGAATGCCGCTACTCTTGTCAGATTCTACGAAGGTTTGGATCTCAACAATTACGGAGTTGTGCCGTTGAGGAATTTGAAGAAGATTGTCAGGTGGCTTAAAGGAGAATAGTTTTTTGTTGGAATGCTAGGGTTGGGGCAGTCATCTTCATCTCCTTTGGGCGGTGCCTCTCAGATAGTCCAAAATTTTGAATGTCGTGCTGTAGTATTTGTGAACGTGGATGAATGGCACAAGTTCTGCCCCAAATTCACGGTGAGAAGATCCGATTCCTTGGTTCATGCTGCCTTCAAAATCAAAACCTTTAGTTTTGCCTTTCAAATATTCCAGAGAGTCCCATATCATTAGCGACGGTGCTCCTTCCCCTTTTCGTTTTTGGTCGACACCTAGCCAGATATAATATGCCCATTCTGAGTCCCATACAAGGAAATACGCAGACAGTGGGTTTCCTTCTGTGTCACGAGTGCAGACAATAGTGCCTTGCCCGACATTCTTAGCCTCTTCGATGAAGCGTCTGCTGTTCCATTTGTCGAGCAGATCATCTTTTCCTCTCTCTCTGTAAGTGCGACGGTGGAAATCTAGAAATTCATCAATAGGCATGTCGAATGTCGTGACAAAACCTCTTTTCTGAGCTTTACGGATATACTGTTGCTTGGATATACAGATTCTTGAGAATAATTCTTCCGAGTCTCCGATGTTTGGAATACGGTAGGTATAGCGAGTGTATTGTTTGAATCCTGCCCAGTGGAAAGGCAAGTGGTTGGTGATGCGTGGTGAAAAATTCTGCCAAAACATGTCTATGTGCATCTCCTCCAATTGGTCTATTATCTTTTGGAATATTTTCTCCTCAAACACCAGCTTTTTATATGTTGCCAATCTTCCTTCAAAGACGGTGTCTGGATAGAAGATGAATGGGCCTGTATGCTGGCAAAATTCGTGTTGGGAGATCAGAGTGAATCCAAATTTTTTGAATATGGCATAAGGCATTGTGGCGATGACATTGTTGGCTTTGTCACGTATGATCAATACGTCCCAGTTGTCACCGTTGCTGGCATTCATCCACCAGTATTGAGAGAACACTGGTATTTCCGGATGTCGCTTACATATCTCTTTGTATTCTTCCTTATTGCTCATAGTCATATATTTTAGTGAGACGAAGGTTTTCCCCTATCAACCATCAATCATCAACCATTGATAGTACAAATATAAAGAAAAAGAAAGGAACGCAAAAGATATTGCGTCCCCTCCTTTGGTATTTAATGCAAAAAGTGATTTATTTCATATTCTGCATTTTTGAATTATTTCTTCACAATCAATCTGAATGCCTGGTTGATCGACTCTGTGTTTACAACCACTGTGTAGATTCCGTTTGCAAGATTAGATATATCAACACTGTTGACTGCATCGGAAGCGTTCATCTGCTCTGTCAAGACAACCTTTCCGTCTATGCTTATGATCTGGACGGAAGCATTCTCGTCTTCATTAAGAATCTCAACGAACAAAACATTTGCGGCAGGATTTGGATACAGTTTGCAAGCAAGCTCATTGGCATCAATTGTGTTGGCACCTGATCCATGCTCATAAGTTCCGTGAACCATTGCTCTCGCGCAACCAGAACCAGCCTGGATTTGCCAGTTGATCATTGCAGGGAACGGCTTATTGTTAGCTTCACCCTTGTCGCATCCAGTAAACTCGATCACATCTCCGTTGTTAGCGAATGTGTTGTAGTCTTTTCCATTAGCATAGAATGGAATAGATCCGTTGGCAGGCTTAGCCGACAATGAATAATCACCATTCTCTGAAATCTCGATTGGATTGCTCAATGTGATTGTGTACCAACCTTTGTTCTGCAAATCAATTGCGTCAGAATTGAATGTCTGCTTCTTGCCGTTATGAGTAAGAGTGAATGTTATTGGTTGGCTTCCAGTAGTGTAGATTGCTGAGAAGTAAATCGACATGCCTGTGATCTTGAATGGTTTGTGAGCAGTGAACAATGCAGCTGTCTCACCCCAATCCGAAGTTGACGAAGATGCGAATGTCTTTTCGTCCGGACCAGCTACGAATGAGCTGCTTCCCGCGTTCTGCACATAAACATCGATATCTTTGCTGATTGTTGTAGTATATGTTTTGCCAGATCCAAGAAGCTTTCCTCCCTCTGCTTTGTCATACCACTCGAAATCACCGTCGCCCTCGGCAGTGAATGTGATTTTTCCTCCGTTGCCCGACTTGGCATCTGCCACGACAGGAAGTTTAGATGTGATCTCTGTCTCAACTTTCTTGCTTCCACATCCAGGAACTGAGATCTTACAAGTGTACATACCAGCCTTGGTTGCAGTGTATGTAGAAGATGTTGCACTTTTTATCTCTTCACCGTCGACACCCCATTGGTATGTAGCTCCCTTCAAATCAACAGTTGCATCCAATGTGATAGTTGCAGGATTACACAACTCTCCGCTTTCAAGTTGTACATCTGGTAGCTCTCCTAGAATTGTTACACTGGCGGAAGTCTCCCAATCTCCAGCAGAATCTACTACACAAGTGTAAACTCCAGCCTCTTTGACTTCGTAAGTTGAAGATCTTGTGTCGGAAACCAACTGCTTTCCATCTTTCGACCAAGTGAATTTCTTCTTTCCGTCAGCAGGAATCTTGCTGTCGAGCACAATCGAACTCTCTCCACAGATTGAACGGTCGTCTCCAAGTTCTGGAGTCGGATGGACAGCCAAACTTGCCACTGGATTCAGGATTGAATTGATATATCCAAGAGACGCTACAAGTCCGGCATTGTAGTCGATACCACCTTCGCTGTATGTGTACTCCTTCTCGTTGTCAACATATTCACCGTCTTTGATAGAACCTCCTACCATGTAGCCAAACTGCATGAATTTTTCCTGAGGTTTCAAATTTGCCTCGGAGTCGTTGTCAAGACCGTAGAAATTACGGTGGTGAGGATAGTGAGGGAAGTTGTCGCCAAATCCTACTATATAAGAGAATTTCTTTCCGTTGCTACCCATGATATACTCGATGGATGTAAGTGCATACGGATTTAAAGTCTTTTCTTTTCCCAGCACTTTGTCGTTAAGAGCGTAAACAAATGCTTGATTTGCCGGGAAACGAAGAATGCCCCAGCTTCCGTTCTTCTTGTTTAAGAAATAGCCGCTTGATGGTTTATACAAATCGCAGAAAAACTGTAAGGCCTCTTTTGCTCTTGAATCGTCGGCATACTGTGCCATCAGGTAGCATGCAAGATCCTCTGTATTGTTGTAGTTGAGGGAATAGTTGTGGTTGTATGTCTTTGATGACGATAACCAACCTGCGTTTTTCTTAGCGTCTTCCAGATATTTGTCGTCGTTTGTGGCACGGTAAAGCTCCATGCACAATATCACAATATCTGACTCATAATTTGGCTTTGAAGGATAGAATCCAACTCCAGTATTTCCTTTGGCTGTGCCCATCACATAATCATATGCCACTTTTGCTTTCTCCAAACATTTGTCTGCGTATTCTGAATTGTATGGACGATAACATCGGCTCATGATTGCTAGAGTCGCACCACAGAAAGATGTCATTGAAGTTGTTTTTCCTGACGCTTTTGAGACGGGGCGTGATCCGTCTGCCTCTCCTCCTTGAGATTTTGGAAGTGTCGCTTTTACTGGTGATGTACACCATACAGCGTGGTCTTGATTTCCGTCTCCCACCTGATAATAGAATGTCTTTTCGTCGCGCACACATTTCATGAAGAAGTCTGTGGCGTATTTCAACTCGTCAAGAATATCAGGAATTCCGTTTGGCTTACCTTTCTTGCCTTCCCATGTGTAGTCGCTGGCTCCGATGTAGCCTTCGTAGTTCTGCGAATAAAAATCGCCGTAACCAGTCGGGAATTCAGAATAACCCAAAGCAAGCATATAGCCAGAGTAAAACTCTGTCTGTCCGAACTTCACGTTATCTCCACAGTCTACCCAGCCTCCAGTCAAATCGTAGTCTCCGTCAGCATCTTTTACGAAATCCTGACCTTTTACGAAAGCTTTGAGGTTGCCAGTTAGAGACGACGCGGTCTGTGTTGGCTCATGTTCTGCTATAAGCCAGTTGTGACCAGCACCAGATCTTTGTGCTCCATAAAAGCGTCCAGTCATCCAAAGAGCCTTCTGATACTGCTCATTGTCGAATACTGGTTTGCCCTGGGCAAAAACTGCGTTTGTCGATGCCAATGCCAGAGCGACAACTGTCGCTTTCACGGCAATAGATGAGTATATCTTATTCATAAGCTACCCTATTATAGTTGGTTATTAATAGTGTTTTATTTTTGATGTGTTGTTAATAGGTCTTATTTCACAGCGATTTTAGCCACACGTTTTTCATGGCGTCCACCTTCGAAGTCTGTTGTAAGGAAAGTCTTGACGATCTCCAAGGCTTTTTCTTTGCTGATGAAACGGGCTGGCAAGCCGACGATGTTTGCATTGTTGTGCTGACGAGCTAGAGAGGCGATTTCTGTTTCCCAAGAAAGTGCACATCTCACTCCCTGATGCTTGTTGCATGTCATCGAAATGCCGTTGGCGCTACCACAGATTGCGATTCCAAGGTCTACTTCTCCTTTCTCAACTGATTCAGCAAGCGGATGGGCATAGTCTGGATAGTCGCAACTATCGTTAGTGTCTGTGCCGAAGTTCTTGATGCCAGCCACAAGCGGAGTCAACTGCTCTACCAAGTATTTTTTCAAATCTGTACCAGCGTGGTCGTTTGCAATACCTATCTTCAATTCATTCAAATTCTTCATTTTATCTAATATATGAATTTGTTTTAGTTTTTTCTTCTAGTCAAGTGCACAGATAATAATTGTTGTGTACAAATCTAGTTGAGTGTGCAAATATAGATATGAATTTCAAGTTTCGCAAATATCAGCCGTGATTTTTAGTGAATTAGCTGTTAGAAGATGGATTTGTTGATGAAAGTTTTCTGCGGATTTTGGGTTGTGTGCTCGCCTACGGCTCGCACAGAGGAAGAGGTTAGGGCGTTCCGCCCTTAACAATCCTCATTTTAATTCTATGTCAAAATTTTTTTTCATTTGTCCAATGCCAATGCTACTCTGTTCAATTTCATATCCACATCTTTCACAATCACACTCAATCTTTGCCCAACGGATACTATTGTCTGTAGGTCGACGTTGCGGTCGCGTGTGAATTCAGAGACATGAACCAATCCGTCGCGATGCACACCGATATTGACAAACGCTCCAAAGTTTGTGATGTTGGTGACAATGCCTTCCATTCGCATTCCAATTTCGAGGTCGGCCACCTCTTTCACGTTCTGTCGGAATGCCAGCGGCTTGATCTTTTCTCTCACATCTCTTCCCGGCTTGTCTAACTCTTTCATTATATCTTGCAGTGTAGGCAGACCGACCTTCGCGTCGACGTATTTGTTCAGATCGATAGACTCCCTCACCTGTTTGTTGGCAATCAATTCCTCCACTGTCACTTTGTAGTCTTTCGCCATTTTCTTCACTACCGAGTAACTTTCTGGATGGACGGCGGTGTTGTCGAGTGGGTTCTTCTGCCCACGTATACGCAGGAATCCTGCACACTGCTCAAATGATTTGGCTCCAAGTTTCGGAACTTTCTTCAGCTCTTCTCTCGATGTGAAAGCTCCATTTTCATCTCTGTATGCTATGATGTTTTCAGCAAGTTTCGGTCCGACTCCGGAGACGTATGTCAACAGATGTTTGCTGGCTGTGTTGAGGTTGACGCCGACATGGTTTACCGCGCTCTCCACGACTCTGTCGAGTGCTTCCTTCAGCAATTTTTGGTCGACGTCGTGCTGGTATTGACCCACTCCGATGCTTTTAGGGTCGATCTTGACAAGTTCAGCTAACGGATCTTGTAGTCTTCGTCCGATGGATACTGCTCCTCGTACGGTGATGTCGTAGTCTGGAAACTCTTCACGTGCCACTTCACTTGCGGAGTAGATGCTGGCTCCGCTCTCGTTAACAATGTAGACTTCAATATCGGTGAGACGGGAATCTTCCAGAGCTTTGTCGACCGCTTCATGTGTCTCTCGGCTTGCAGTGCCGTCGCCAATGGCAATTGCTCCACATTTATATTTCTTTAGCAATGTCACCAGTTTTTCCTGCTCCTTTGGCAGTTCGGCTCCGCTGCGTGACAGATACAACACTGTGTGTGTCAGCAGTTTACCTTGCGAATCAAGACACACCACTTTACATCCGGTGCGGAATCCAGGGTCGATGGCAAGCACTGCCACCTCTCCAAGCGGAGACGCGAGCAAAACCTGCTTCACGTTTTTTGCAAACACGTCGATCGCCTCTTCGTCGGCTTTTATTTTGCTTGAATCTGCGAATTCGGTCTCTATTGCCGGACGTGCGTAATCCTTGTATGCTGATTTCACCGCCGTCTTCACAAGCGATGAACTTTCGGAATTGCCGTGGACGAAAAGTCCGCTGATATTGTCGATGCACCAATCGTCGTCACATTTGAGCGACACTTTCAACATCCCCTCTTTTTCTCCTCTGCGCATAGCCAGCAGACGGTGAGAAGGACATCTTGACAATGGTTCGGAATGGGCAAAATATGTATGGTATTGTCCGGCTTCCTCTTCCTTTTTCTTCACCACCTCGCTTTGTACAATGCCGTTGCGACGGTAGGAACTTCGGATGCGGGAGCGAGTTCGTTGGTCTTCACTGATCCACTCAGTGATGATGTCCAGTGCACCTTGCACCGCCTCTTCTGTGGAGATGTCGATATGGTTTTTATGACAGTAGTTGTCTGCCATTTCCTCGCTGTCGGAACGGGAATTTTGCGACATGATCATCTTTGCCAATCCTTCAAGTCCGAGCAGACGGGCTTTCTCCGCCTTTGTGCGCTTCTTGGGCTTGTATGGCAGATAGATATCTTCCAATTCAGAAAGCGACGAGGCTTTTTCCAACGAAGCTTTTAGATCAGAAGTAAGTTTGCCCTGTTCCTCAATACTCTTTATTATAGCGTTGCGACGATCGTCGACAGCGATAATCTGGTTTTGCAGTTTGATGATGCTTTCCACTGTCGTTTCATCCATACCTCCCGTCATCTCCTTACGATAACGGCAGATGAAAGGAATTGTACATTTGTCGGCAAGCAGGGAAAGTACGTTTGCCACTTTGTCTTTTGGAAGAGAAAGTTCCGATGCTATTGATGCTGCTATATCTTTTTCGTTTATCATATTATATGGTCAATTTTCATTTGAATTGTAGATGGGGTGATTACCTCGTCTGACAAGAATTATTAATAAAGTAATCCGAACATCCAAAGAGGAATTTTGTTACCTCTGCCGATTTCTGTATCGTCGACTGCAAGATAGCTGTCTGGCATATCCTTGATTTGCTCGAATGTTTTGTTCTTACCTCCCACTTCAAAAAGATAACGTTTGTCCACAAGAAAATCACCTGCTTTGGGATAGCGACATTCGTGAGCCTCCGACAATTGGTTGAAGAAGAATGTCTCACGTATGGTTCCGATTTCTGCGTATGGCGAAAGAGCGTACATAAGTGTCGGGTTGTTGACATAGATCTTGTCGGGTCGTGAGAGATTGTCTGAACTTTTAACATTGTCGCCCAGCAGGAGAAGTAGCCCGCCTCTCTGTAACGCATATAGCATTTTCAATCCTTGGTTACGATCGGTTTCAAGTTCACGGTACAGACTGCTCATGTTGGGCTGTTGTGGAACTCTCTCCGACAGCACCATCAACATTTTTTTTGTCTTTCGTATTGTTGAGATGTTCACATCGTCAATTTTTGCATAGTCGTTTTCTATTATTTGGTTGACGACTGCTTGCAATCTTATGTCTATTCCATTATGCACATCTTTATAAAATGGGTAGTAGCCATATTTCAGATACCTTTTGAACAGAGGAAGGATCGCTGTTTGTGAACAAATATTCATGGCGATTTCAATATGATTGTGTAGCAGGTCCTCCAATTCCACAGCATCTTGCTTTATGCCTTGCTCAAATTGTAGGAATTCTCTGAAAGAAAGTCCTCTCATCTCATACATAGCCTGACGACGTGATAAATCGCCTTCTCCGGCTTGAATCTGAAGCATGGAAGATCCTGTATAGACGATATTCAGCCCAGGAAAATCATCTGATATATTCTTCAGTAGCGTTTGCCATTTTTCATAGTAGTGGATTTCATCAATGAAAATGTGTGTGCCTCCGTTATTATAATGTGCCTCCACTACGTCTAATATGTCATGCGACGCAAAGTAAAGATTGTCAAGTGAGATATAGAGCACCTTGTCGAGATCATTTCCTAGGAAAGTTTCTTTGATGTGTTGCAAAAGCATCGTCGTTTTTCCACATCCTTTAGGACCTTTTATGCCAATAAGGGAGTCCTTCCATTCTATCTTATAGTTAAGATAACGGAAGAAATCCATCGGAGTGTTCATCAGCTTGCGGATGAATGTCCTTCTAAGTGATTCAATCTCTAGTTCTGCCATAACGTCTCTTGTTTTAATGTGTATCGACGTTACAAAAATATAAATAATATCTGAAAATACTAATTTTTGACTGTATTTAGTATCTCTAAACACTAAAATTTACTTGTATTTAGTATCTCTAAACATTAAAATTAGTGTATTTTTAGTGTATGCAAACACTAAATTGTGCTAGTTTACTGAAAAATAGTATTTTAAGTATTGCCGAAAATATATGTGGTGATATTATTCGTTCTCTTTGTGTATATAGATTGCGTGGTCTCCTTTATCGTATTGATAATATTTTCCATCAGACTTGATGCAGTCTAACTGGAAGTAGGCACGGATATAATTGTCGTATGGCATTATCGACACTTTCCACACTTGGCCGAGATTTGAAACGTCTCCGCTATTATATTTGGCGTCTTTTTCGTTGTTTGGAAGGGAAATATGCCATTCCGACATGTTTTCGCGTCCCCACCTGCCAAGATGATCCCATCTGTTTCCCCAACATGTGCTCCAGAAAAGTGGAAGTTTGGTGTTGGTGCTGAGTGTCGATGACTGCTGTTTCAGATCATCAGTCAATTGTTTGATATCCGCCTTTACGTCGGCAGACTTATACCATAGCTCAAATCCAAAGTCGGTGTCAACATAGTTGGCTGGCTTTTTCACAGGCTCCATGCTTGGTGTGGGATGAAAGACAAATCCTGTGGAATCCTTTATTTGTGCTATCTTCTCTTTGTAGAGTTTATGCTTCACCGAACAACTGGAAATAGTTGAGATGAAGAAAACAAGAAATATCAATCTGACTGCTGATTTGATTTGCATAAAATGAATTTTTTATAAAACGACGGCAATTTATAAAAAAGAATGTAAATAAAACGACTTTGTAGTGATTAAATAATGGATAAGAGGATGTTTAGATTCATCCCTTTTTTTGCCTATCGGCTTAAAAATATATATTTTTGCACCACAATTTTAATTATATCTACATGTAAAATAAATAACTGACATTAGATGAAAAAGTTTGCGATGTTGGGACTGTTGCTCCCACTTTATGGTTATGCGGAAGCACATGAGACGAATGAAGGGATCACGTTGGCGGATGTTGTGGTGACTGGGACACGTGAGACGTCGGATATCCGTCATTTGCCGATGACGGTGACTAATGTTTCCAGAAGCGAATTAGAGAAAAATGAGCAGACGAATGTCTTGCCGTCTGCAGTGATGAAGGTTCCGAGTCTGTTTGTCACAACCCGAGGAATGATGGGATACGGAGTGAGTGGCGGAGCTGCCGGTGGCATCAACCTTCGTGGTATATCAGGAGGCACTGGTGGTTTGCTTGTCCTTATCGACGGTCATCCTCAATATCAGGGTATTTTCGGACATCCTATTTCAGATTCCTACCAGACGATGATCGCGGACAGAGTGGAGGTGCTTCGTGGACCTGCTTCTGTGCTTTACGGATCAAATGCGATGGGTGGAGTGATCAATATTGTCACTCGAGGAATGAAGGAAGACGGTGTGAAAACCGACATCAATATCAGTGGCGGTTCGTGGGGTACGGCTCAGGTTGAGGCTACCAACAGAATAAAAAAGGGGAAGTTTAGCAGCACGGTAAGCGGCCAGTATGGCAGAAGCGACAACCATCGCCCACGTATGGGATTTGAGCAGTATGGCGGCTATCTGAAGCTGGGTTACGATTTCAATGAAAACTGGAATCTTTGGGCAGACGGTAATGTCACTCATTTCAATGCCTCTCAACCGGGTGCTGTGGATGCTCCGATGTATGAGGCTGACCAGTGGATCACCCGTGGAGTGGCGACATTGGCGTTGGATAATCATTTCAAAAATACGAATGGACGTATTTCCGTCTACGATAATTTTGGAAGACATAAGATCAATGATGGATATGCGGAAGGTGCAAAACCGCAGACTCGATTCTTCCGGTCGAAAGATGCTTTGATGGGAGTGTCTATGTATCAGAGTGCTGAGACCGAAGATGGATCTCGCTTCACATTGGGCTTCGACTACCAGAATATTTATGGCGACGCATACTACACTTCACGTGAGACTGGTGAGGTGTTGGAGACGAAGAACAAGCAGAGTGCGGAGGTGCGCAACCATGAGGTGGCAGGTTACGCAGATTTCCGTCATGACTTCGCTAAGGTGACGGTTGATGCTGGTTTGAGAGTCGATCATCACTCGGTGGCAGGACTTGAGATGATACCTCAGTTTGGTGTTGCATATCGTCCTGTCGAATCTGGTACGGCTAAGGCTATGGCAAGCAAGGGATTCAGAAATCCGACAATGAAGGATATGTATCTGTATCCACCTTCAAATGAGAATCTTGAGGCAGAGCGTCTGTGGAACTATGAGTTGTCGTGGCGTCAGCGTCTGCATTTCGGAAAGTATACGGAGACGGATTCTGTCTACTATCATGAAGAACTTGTTTCGGTAGAGAAAGAAAAGTATTTTCATGGAATTACTTACGGAGTCAACCTATTCTATATGAAGGCCGACAATATGATCCAGACTGTTGCGAAGAAAAACGTCAACACAGGAGAGTTGGAAAACTGGGGTGCTGAGGCTGAATTGTCGTGGACAATAAAGGAACATTGGGGAATCAGCACAAACCATTCTTGGCTGCATCAGGAAAATAAACTAGTGTCAGTGCCTACATACAAAGGCTATCTTGGTGTTGACTGGTATTCAAAAAAGCACAAATGGATGGCATCCGTCGGTTTGCAACAACTTGCTGGATTATACACTGCGGTAGGCAAGGATGAGCAGAAAGAGAATGTCACATTGCTTAACGCGACAGTGAAGTATAATCTCAACAAGTATATCTCATTATGGGCAAAAGGCGAGAACTTGCTTGCTCAGGAATACGAAATCCTAGCAGGTTATCCAATGCCGAAGGCCACAGCTATGGGAGGAGTGAAGGTTAGTTTCTAAAGAAATCTACATTATCATATCGTAGGGGCAGGACTACAAACCTGTCCCTTTTTGTATATGGGAAGGTTCCATATCACTTCTTGATTTCCGATTTTTTATAGTATTCATACTTATATCGGCTGGTCGTTTCTATGTCAGGATCTTTTATACGCTTCCCGTTTTCGTAATATGCTTTTGTTTTCCTCGGATTACCTTTGGCATTGTTTTTGTAAACTATTTTACGCACGTAATCCGACCCCATAGAATAAGATTGATAAAATGTCACTAAATTTCCTTGACTATCATATTCATAAATAAGTCTGTATTTCAATCTGTCCCTAGGAAATTCGCCGCCAGGAAGAATCACATCTGTTAGTCTTCCTTCGGAATCGTATTTGAATAAGTGTAGATAATGGTCGATTTCCCCATTGTGATAAAACCATGTTCCAAGATTTTTCCCATTCGGATTATTTTTGATTCCTTTTGTAAGTGTCAGTTCTCCGTTGATGATTTCAGATTGAAAAGTTGTTTTGTTTCCCAATGAGTCATATTCGTAACTATAGAAGCATGAGTCTTTTTTGTTTTCCAAAGGATTGTATGTTATCATTTTTTTCACTTCTCCGACGGAATTGTAGAAAAGCTCAGTGCTTTTTATGAGAACTCCATTTTGATTGAAAGTGCTGTCTGTTAGTTTGTTCCCTTTCGAATCGTACGATGCTTTTGAAAAAGATTGCAGAGTGTCATTCTTAAAAGTCCGTATTTCAATGACATTTCCATTCTCATCGATCTTTTGTGTCGTTTTTTGAAGACAGAAGCCTTTGTGATTATTGATTTTGTATTCTATTTCGTTTCCTCTGTCGTCGTATATTGAAGAAAGAATGCAGCGTAAGGAGTCATGAGAATAGCAATACATTTTTGTCCTGTTTCCTGCAGAATCGTATTCGTATATGTATTTATAATTGATTTGTCGTGATTCGTTTTTCTCAACATATTCAATTATGTTCCCGTTTGGATCATAAAAGTAGTTGTTGTATCTGTTTTTGTCTATTTTGATTCTGCCATGAGGAGAAACAGTGTAATAATTTTCCTTAACGGTTTTGACATTTCCTTTAAATCGTTTGTTAAGAGGTATTCTCCAACCGGTTTCTGTATACATGTCTTCAAATACACTAGCATTTTCACGATGTATCTTATGTGCAGAATGAGCATTGTTTATTGACAAAAAGATAAAGATTGCCAGATAAATAATATGTTTTGTTGAATTGAGAGATTTTTCCATCATTTTATTTGATATGTTTCTGCAAAGATAAAAACGAGTCAGAATTTGCGAAAACTTATTAAAAGAATTTAGAAACTTTCTCTGTTCGCAAAACTCATAGAAATGCGTCTGGAGGACGCTACTGAGCAAGGCGAGTGTAACCCGGGATGAAATCCCGGGGATAACGACAAAACTGCGAAATTTGCCTGAAAGGCAATACTATTGGATAACCATCCAGGCATAATTTATATGTGCTCGCCTACGGCTCGCACTTGGGAGGAGGGTTAGGGCGTTCCGCCCTTAACAATCCTCATATTTACTTACGGAATAAAACTCAATATCAACAATCTTCCTTCATTTTTATCTTTTTTCAGGTCTGTCATGATATGGGAAAAAACAATAAAATTATATTTTTGCGACGGAAAAGAATTTGTATATGACCTACGAAGATGTATTTGAACTTGCTGTCTATGATTCAGGTGTGAGAATCGACAACGTCGGAGATCTCGATAATCTGGAAGCCAAACTTGTCGATAATCACAAAAATTGCAAGAGCACCGTCGGCTTGAAGGAGATCGACGAATGGGTGCTCGACACGATTGAGGAAGATGCTGTCTGTGCGGATTTCAACGAGGAGATCATAAGGAAGGCTCTTTCCCTTGGCTATTATCCGATGTCGATGAAGAAGATGGTGACGACGGAAGATGAATTGATGACGTACAGAGACCAGCTTTCGAAAGTGGTGAAAGCGAAGGGTGGGGTGTACGCGTGGCGATATTTCATGACGATACGCCATCATCTGAAGAAGATGATCATAGATTTCAATGAGTTCAAATTTCCAAAGAAGACGCGAAGATACGTGCGTCAACAGTTTGGCGACTATACTCTTACATTCAATAAAAATTTTGATTTATGTGCCGAGACTCTCATCGCCCAATATGAGGAGACGTGGGTCGTGCCTCCTTTGCTCGACGTCTTGAAAACCATTCATGATAATCCGGACGACGAAGTGAGTGTGGATAGTGTGGAATTGTGGCATGGCGACGAATTGGTGGCAGGAGAACTTGGTTTTATCACCCATAACGCCTATGCCAGTCTGTGTGGTTTCCACATTGAAGACAACAGTGGCACAGTGCAGATGGCGGCGTTGGGCATGTGGCTTAAAGAGAACGGTTTTGCCTACTGGGATCTCGGTATGGAGATGGAATACAAATACGTCTACGGGGCAATATGTATGGGGCGACGTGCGCAGAAAGAATATTACGACAGATTGGCATCCTCACGTCGCTCCTTGCCGAAAGGGGAGATTAAGATAAAAGATTTGATAAAACCGTAGGGGCGATCCATTGTGGTTGCTGGAAAATTCACAATTCATAATGCGTAATTGTTGGGAAAATCCAAACTGCTGATGGATTCAACCCTCGTAGAGACGCACGGACGTGCGTGTCATGATAAAATGCATAATGCGTAATTATCGCAGATGAATACACCCCAATTACGCCGTTAGGCGTTACATATTGGTAGAAAATATGATGATGGGGGGCATTCATTACCTCGTTAGAGGTTATACTTTAACGTTATTTGCATTTTTTACGGTTCAAGTTCCTTCGCAAACATCAAATCCAATTCCGTTTGAGGAAACGGACATGGCTCCTGAAGCATCTTAGCCTTATAGAATTGGTCGCAAGCCCTCTCCACGGAATCCTCCTCAAAACATTTGAAAAGCATCTCTTTCAGTTCATCCAGATGTTTGGCGTCGGCATCCGAGAATTTGCCGCACTCCTTATAGCTCATTTTTTTAGACGGACGGATATCGTGGTAGTAGTACGACCACACAAGGAATCGCATACATACGTCCGGAGTCATTATTATTTCTTGCATATAAAAAGAATCAAAAGAAAAGCGAAGATTTTCACCTTCGCTTTCTATCAATATATTAAATGTTCTTTGCTTTAGATGTCCTTTGCATCGTCTGGGTGGTTTGTGTAGAACACTCTCAAAGGAACTGAAGTCACCTTGATGAATCCCTTAGCGTCCTCGCTTGTCCAACCCTTGTTCATCTCTCCATACTCTCCAAACTTAGTCTTAACCAAGTCGTCCTTAGAGTCAACACCTACTGTTGAGAATGTGTATGGACGAAGCTCAAGGATAACCTCTCCGTTTACGTGGCGCTGGCTCTCCTGAAGCATTGCCTCGATGTCACGCATCACTGGCTCAAGATACTGACTCTCGTGTAGGAACATTCCGTACCAGTTGGCAACCTGATCCTTCCAGTACTGCTGCCACTTAGAAAGTGTGTATTTCTCCAAGAACTTGTGAGCTCCGATGATTACCATTGGCGCTGCAGCCTCGAATCCTACACGTCCCTTGATACCGATGATTGTGTCACCTACGTGCATGTCACGACCGATACCGTATGCACATGCGATCTTCTCTATCTCCTGGATAGCTGCTATCTTGTCTGTGTATTCTTTTCCGTTAACCGAGCAGATTTCACCCTTCTTGAAACCAATCTTCAAACGCTCGCTTCCTGTCTTAGTCACCTGCTTCAAGTAAGCAGTCTCTGGCAAACCTTCGCGAGAGTCAAGGATTTCACCTCCACAGATTGAAGTTCCCCAAATACCTACGTTGTAAGAGTATTTCAACTTAGTCCAGTCTGCTGCGAAACCATGCTTGTTCAAGTAGTCGATCTCATACTGGCGAGTAAGAGCCATATCACGAGTAAGAGTGATGATCTCTACGTTTGGAGACATTACCAAGAAAGTCATGTCGAAACGCACCTGGTCGTTGCCGGCACCTGTTGATCCGTGAGCAATCGCGTCGGCACCGATCTCATTAGCATAGCGTGCGATAGCCATACCTTGGAAAATACGCTCTGATGATACAGAGATTGGGTAAGTACCGTTTCTCAATACGTTACCGAATACCATAAATTTCAAGCTCTTGTCGTAGTATTCCTTTGTTACGTCAAGAGTGACATATTTAACGGCGCCCAATTTGTAGGCGTTCTCCTCGTTTTGTTTTAGTTGCTCCTCGCTGAAACCACCTGTGTTAGCGCAAGCTGCATATACATCGTAACCTTTCTCTTTGGCAAGGTACATCACTGTGAAAGATGTATCCAAACCGCCGCTGAATGCTACTACTACCTTTTTGTTTGCCATTTTATTTAGCTTATTTAAATAAAGACTTTATCTTATCCAATAGAGTCTTAGACTCTTTCTCTGGCAGTTTGTATGGTGGCATCGGACCATATTTTGCCTCTATCGTTTCTCTGCAAGTAGGATCAAGATCCAATTCTTTCTGAGCTGCAGCCAGACAGTCGGGATCTTTTGGATCAAACAACATTCCTGTGCAGATGCAATATCTTCTGTCTGTACGTTGAAGGACATCGAAGTTTACACATCCCTCACAACCATGCCAGAAACTCTCGTCGTTTGTCAATTGCGCGAAAGTTACGGGTTTGTATCCATGCTGGGTGTTTAACTTCATCACAGCAGCTCCACTTGTAAGACTGAAAATCTTAGCTTCTGGCCAACGTTTACGAGCCAGTGAGAATGTCATGTGTTTGATGCGACGTGCCAATCCTTTGCCACGGTATCTGTCTGGTACAATCAATCCAGATGTGGTGACGTATTGCTTGTTGTCCCATGTCTCAATGTAGCTAAAACCGGCAAAATCATCGCCACACAAAGCCAATACAGCCTTTCCTTCAATCATCTTCTGCTTCACATATTCCGGATTTCGCTTGGCAATACCTGTGCCTCGCACTTTAGCCGCAGCGGCTATAGTCTCCAAAATTTCATCGACGTAGTGCACGTGGCTCTCGTCGGCAAGCACAATCTTTATTTCTGGTTCTTGCTTTTGATCTTGAATCTGATCCATTGCTAATGAATTAATCTTTCTTCAGTGTTGGAATAAACTTGCTTAGCGATTCTATCACAGCACGTTTTGTCATCCCTTCTTTCATCACGCATACTACAGTGTCTTCTCCTGCCACGGTGCCTATGATGACATCTGAGGCTTCGTCATCGATTCGGTATGCCATACTGCTCGCATATCCTGCTCTTGTATGGATGACGAGAATGTTTCCAGAAAAATCTATCGTCACGGCTGCACTGGTTAGGTATGCTGCCTGTGCATCTGCCTGATCATCATTCGCAGGAAGTTTATAGCAATAACCTCCATCGACAGCCGGAGTCTTCACCACCTTCATCGCTTTCAAGTCGCGTGACAAAGTGGCTTGAGTCAGGTTGAATCCTTTGTTTGTCAGAAGTTGGAGCAATTCGTCTTGACTTCCGACTTTTGTTGTCGCTATAATCTCCTGTATTACGGAAATTCTTCTGTTTTTGTTTTTCACTGTCGCTTCATTTATGCTTGCAACCTATCCCTTTTATGCAAAGTGTAAGGTAACGAGTTGCAAATGAGTAAATTAAGTATCCGTGATGCGTTTTGACAATTTTTATGTTGCAAAACACTATGCAAAAATATACAAAAACATTATTAAACATTCATTTCCTGCATATTTTTTGCAAAAAAGCTATGAAAATTTATCTGTTGTCGATAGTTTCTGGGTTCATGTCGTGCCTTATCAGGCGATATTCTGCCATTTCCGCATATTTTGTGCCTGGCTTTCCATAGTTGCAGTATGGGTCGATGCTGATTCCGCCGCGTGGCATAAATTTCCCCCACACTTCAATATATTTTGGATCCATTAGCTTGATAAGGTCTTTCATGATGATGTTGACACAATCTTCGTGGAAGTCTCCGTGGTTGCGGAAACTGAAAAGGTAGAGCTTGAGGCTCTTGCTTTCCACCATCTTCACATTCGGTATGTAGCTGATGTAGATTGTGGCGAAGTCTGGCTGTCCTGTGATGGGGCAGAGACTTGTGAATTCCGGGCAGTTGAACTTTACCCAGTAGTCGTTGCCCTGGTGTTTGTTGTCAAACGTTTCAAGCACTGATGGGTTGTAGTCAGACGAGTATGTTGTCTGCTTGCTTCCAAGTTGTGTAAGTGGCATATAACTATTTCTTTGTCGATAAGTATTTTTCCAATCCTGCTCTGCGTAGACGGCATGCCGGACACTCTCCGCATCCGTCTGCTGGGATGCCGTTATAGCATGTTAGTGTCTTGTTCCTCACCAGGTCGAGCACTCCAAGTTCGTCTGACAGCTGCCATACTGCGGCTTTGTCTCTCCACATTAGCGGAGTGTGGATCTCGATGTCGTAGTCGAGGGCTAGGGCCACTGCCGCATTCGCTGCCTTGATGAATGTGTTTCTGCAGTCGGGATACCCGCTATAGTCCGCTTCCGACACTCCTGTCACAAGGTGGTGGGCACCGATTGTATACGCGTAGACTGCCGCGTATGTCAGGAATATAAGGTTTCTGCCGGCGACGAATGTGTTTGGCAGTTCATCCGCAGGCTTTTCCTTGCATACGTCCATTGACGGATCGGTGAGTGAGTTGTGGTGAAGATTGGCGATGGTGTCGATCTTGTGGATGACGTAGGGGACTCCAGCCTCTTTTGCTATGGCTGTCGCAATCTCGTTCTCCAACACATGTTTCTGGCCGTAGTTGAAACCGATTGCATACACTTTGTCGAAATTCTTTTTTGCCCAGTATAGGCAAGTTGTTGAATCTTGTCCGCCGGACAATAAAACCACCGCTGTTTTTTCCATATCTTTAATTTTGACGGTGCAAAGTTACTAAATTTTTTGCAATGATTGGCATTTGTTGAGTCTCACTTCTTATTATAGTTGTTGCCCTTTTTTTTACGTAGAATAAAGATGCTGCCACATGCGAGAATCGCTAATATAACGGCTCCTATTATCAAGATGCGATTCACACCATTGTTTGTCTCTATCGTTTGTGAACTGTTGCCTCCTTTTGTCTCAGACTGCTCGTCTTTTGATTCAGAAGAGTTTGCTTGTTCTAAACTTGTATTGTTCATTTCTAGTCCAATACAATAATTTCCAAGGGAATCAAGTTCTAATTTCAAACTGTCGTCCCCATATTTTTGTAGACATTCTTTGTAGTATGGGCTATTTTGACTACGTAGAAATTTGTATGGTATGAAATCGTAATTGGTTACCCAGTCTGATTCAATATATTTGTAACAATCTTGGAAAATTGGAAAGGAATCTTTTTTGTCTTCAGCTATCATATTGACCAATTCTATTGGATATTCATAAAACCAAATCTCACTTAAACCGATGTTGCTGAATTTGTCTCCTTTATAAATGGAGTCAAATGTCAGACGATATTTCCCTGGCATCAATACTTTAGGATTGTGGACGGAATTGACACCTTTCCAATCGTCAAATTCTCTTGGCAAAACACCATATTTGTCTGCCAAAGAAAAACTGTCAGACTTTGATTCTCCTATCTGACTGCGTGTCAAAACCATTGATTTTAATCTTGAAGTGTTCTTCCAGAGTGTGTCTTGGAAAACAGGGAAATTGTAATCGTCATCCCATGGACGTTCTTCGCGACTATCTAGTGCGTACTCTTCATCTTTTCGTTCTACCTGCTTTGCATAGAATATTTTTTCATTAAATGAATTGCCGATGAATCCGTTTGAGACAAACGGTCCGACTGCAGGTTTTTTCAATGTGAATTCTATATAAGAATTGGATGATGTCACATATGATGTATAGAGATTTCCATCAAATAATGGAGTCACGTCTTGATTGTTGGACGACGTCGCATTAACGACGAATGGTAATGGAGATTTCTTTTTGGGGTATATTGCATAAGGATTCAACTCATCTCTTCCTGATGTTATTTTTATAATTGAATCGTTTTTCAAATAATATTCAATCCTGTTTTTTTGCCAATCTTTACTGACGTTTCCGATATATGTGCCACATCCTTTGCTGAAATCAAATCTGTCTCCTTTTATTGGTTTATAATCTCTTTTGTAGTAGATTTTCCAATCTGAGAATTCGCAATGTTCAAAGTCTTTATTGATTGGATTATTTGACACCGACTCCATGTTCATAGTGGAATAAACAATAAATGATTTGATGTTGTTTTTCCAGGTGCCTCCAGAAGAAATGTCGTAAGGAAAACTATATTCGTCGCAGTCGTATCTGAGAGAAAACGACTCGATTGGATATGACACTACAACCTTAGAAACTTCGTTTGGCTTGAATTTCAGGAAATGATAGAAATAGATATCCATATACTGGTCGCCAGTTTCCACGCCTACATTTTTGATTTCAACATTTTCCCCATTTTGTTGGATGTCACATGACAAATAGGTTGAATTTGTCAGTTCCGTCATTCGTTTTGAATAATCCTTGAATGTATATTTCCTTAACTTCTTTTTTGCAGCTTTCAAATCGGATTTTGCCATATTAAAGAGACCATTTTCTCTATTTGATGGCGAAACTTTTTTGTCTAAATAGATATTCCAGGGAAGAGGATTAGATGCTCCTTGTCCTGTAAAAACGTAGATGGAATCTTTGTCTTCTTCATAATGTTCATACATTAAAGATACGCTTATAGGAAAAACGCAAGGGGTCTCTATATATTCTTCTGTTGTATTTCTAAATATGAAAATTGCGTTAATATAATCTGGAGTGACGATCATCAACTCCTTATCCAATGAGATTTGTTTATTGGGAGTCTCAGCTTTAATGTTGCCGTATGACCAATGTTCATAGGCTACTGCACTTGCGTCGTCAGCACTCAATTTAGAATGAATTGCTACAAAAAGAATGATGAATAAGATATTGATGAATTTGTTCATGTTCAGGTGCTATTAAAATAAGGAAGGATTACTGTTGGGATATGTAAAAGAGACGCAGCTTTGCCACGTCTCTCTATATTCGCTTTATTCCACCGGATAGTAGGCCCATAGGGTCACGGATCTCAGACCAAATCCGATTTTTCTGATGTCTTCGTTGATTCCTAGTTCCTTAGGTGTCTTTGGATTCAGAGGAAACAACTCTAGCTCTATCGCATTGTTTTTCGTTATATGTCTGCTGTCCAAGTTTAAGAAGACGGGCTTGTTTTCAGTGATCACAAATTCACCACACTCCACTCCGTTTGTGGAGATCCTGATACTGTCCGCTTTATGGTTGTCTGATACAAAAGCCACGAAATCAAGTCGTAATGTGACTTTGGCGTCCTTTCTGACTTGAAATATCAAAAATCCTTTTTCTCCTACACACCAACGTCCGAAATCTTCATTGTCGGAGAATCCGTAATCCCAACATGGCAGGAATTTTTCCCTGAAATCGTAGTGCTTGGCCATTTGCCCAATTTTTCCTACTCCTTCAACCTCAATTACATTTTTGGGAGTTTGGGTGCCTCTTATGACTTCCTTTTTACATGAAGAGAAAACAGACACCAATAAGAATGCTAATATGATATATGTGATCTTTTTCATTTGTTATTTTCGAAAGAATGTTAAACAAGATTTACCTTTTTTGATTTGCCTGTCCAATTTGAGATGTGACGGGTCATGAACATGATGCTTATCGCTATCATTGCGTATTCCAACAAGAAGAATGTTCTTGCCATCTCAAGGAAACTTATGGTTATGCCAAGGCACGCACGTGTCGTGAATCCAACAAAAAAGATAAACAATGGAGCGTATTTAGCGATTATACTTTCTTCATCTTTCCCGATATAAAACAAACTGAAGAAGATGGATCCGTAGAATGCTACTGATATAGTGCAGATATAAGCTAATTGTCCTGCTGTTGTCTCATGCAAAATTGTGAAAACCGGATCGAATTTGAAAAATGAAAATAGTAGCAGACCAAATGGAATCAATGAAACTAGCAATGGTATGTAAGCCTTCTTATTTTTTAGGAAGACGGTTAATGGCAATATCACGGAGAATGCCCACACTATTAATGATTGCCATGTTACAACCATATACTTGACAATCGGTGATCCTATACATAATCCGATCTTTCTTATAAACGAGAAGTGCTCGAAACTTGGAAGACGTGTTATTTCCGACGCGGTTCTTGCCGCATTGCCAGGGCAGGTTGTGATAAACACAAGGTGGGCAAATGCGATAAGCAAAAGCAGACAATACAGTTTATTGATGCTTTTGGATTGGAAATATGTGTATAGTATAATCATTCCCCACGTCATAATGGCTGCCACACAAATCTGTTCGCAGTTGCAGCAGAACAGAGCACAGCAGGCACATACAGCATATGTTGTCAATTGGGGCTCTTTTTCATTTTCCAACGATTTCTTGAATGGAAACAAGGTAGGCAGGAATGCGACTAAAGGCCACAGATACACGATCATTGTCACAAGATATCCAGCCGATCCTTGGTCGGTGATCTTATACAAGAATGTCAGCAATATTGCGACAGTGGCATATATGATGCCTTTTTTCTTGGAGAAAAGCAGATAGGTCATCACCACTATTGCAAACACGATTATTGAATCGACTATCGCAAATACCCATAGAGGAAACTGGACAAACCAGAATGTGCAGAATTCTATCAGCACTCGTGATGTCCACGTCGCATAACGCCATTGCAAAAAAGACAAGACGTCGCCCTGCTCATAGTAGCCGAATGCATATATGCGGAAATATTTATAGTCGTCGGTTGTCAAGTCGATTGAAAAATGAAAAGACAGTATTGCAATGAATGCTAATACGAACGGAATGAGTACTAGGCAAGTTTCCTTTTTTATTAACTCCATAATTAATTTGATGTTGTAAACTGATTGTTTGCAAATTTAATAAACTTACTGTGAGTGAGAGCAAATATTTCTGTGATTTTTATTTGTGTAGGCTGATTCTACAATTTGAGATGTTGAATTTTTCGCATAAAAAAGGCGTCTTGGTTTCAAGACGCCTTTTGTAGGAAATTTATAGTGGAATGTTTCCGTGTTTCTTTGCTGGGTTCTGGCGATTCTTTGTCTGTGCCATATCCAAGCTCTGAATAATCTTCTGGCGTGTCTGAGCAGGAAGAATGATCTCGTCCACATATCCAAGCTCTGCTGCACGGTATGGGTTTGAGAATGTCTTCTCATACTCTGCCAATGTCTGAGCTCTCTCCTCGCCAGTCTGCTTGCGGTAAAGAATGTTTACTGCGCCTTCAGCACCTAGCACTGCGATCTCTGCACTTGGATAAGCCAAGTTGACGTCTGTACCGATGTTCTTAGAAGCCAACACGATGTAAGCACCACCGTAAGCCTTACGAGTGATAAGTGTAACCTTAGGCACTGTAGCCTCCACGTAAGCGTAGACGATCTTTGCTCCGTGACGGATGATACCGTTGTGCTCCTGTGTGCAGCCTGGTAGGAATCCAGGAACGTCCTCAAGAGTGACGATTGGAATATTGAAACAGTCGCAGAAACGAATGAATCTTGCTGCCTTATCTGAAGAGTCGATGTCAAGCACACCTGCCTGGAATGCTGGCTGGTCTGCCACGATACCTACTGTCTTGCCTGCCATGTGGGCGAATCCAACGATGATGTTCTGAGCGAAATGCTTGTGAACCTCGAAGAAATTACCGTCGTCGACGATGCTCTCGATAAGCTCGATCATATCGTATGGTTTGCTTGGATCCTCTGGAATCAAGTCGTTCAACGACTCGTCCTCACGCATTGGATCGTCCATTGTGTTGGCGAATGGACACTCCTCAAAGTTGTTAGAAGGCAAGAAACTCAATAGTTCACGAACCATCATTAGGGTATCCTCTTCTGTGTCACCTACGAAGTGAGCCACACCACTCTTTGAAGCGTGTACAGCGGCTCCACCAAGACCCTCTTTGTCGATATCCTCATGAGTCACTGTCTTTACTACGTCTGGACCAGTAACGAACATGTGGCTCTTCTCCTTTACCATGAAGATGAAGTCTGTCAATGCTGGAGAGTAGCAAGCACCTCCTGCACATGGACCCATGATCACTGAAATCTGTGGAATAACACCCGAAGAAATAGTGTTCTGGTAGAAAATATCACCGTAACCTGCAAGGGCAGAAACACCCTCCTGGATACGAGCACCACCTGAATCGTTGATGGCGATAATAGGAGCACCCATCTTTAGAGCAAGACGCTGCACCTTTGTGATCTTGTTTGCGTTTGTACGGCTTAATGAACCTCCAAGCACTGTGAAGTCGTAAGCATATACATATACTAGACGACCATCGATTTTACCGTAGCCTGAAACAATACCGTCTCCGCTGATTTTTTTCTTATCAAGACCGAAGTTAGAACAGTTGTGGATAACAAACTTGTCGATCTCTACAAATGTACCCTTGTCAAGAAGAACATCAATTCTTTCTCTTGCGGTAAGTTTACCTTGCTCGTGCTGCTTGTCGATCTTCTCCTGACCTCCGCCTAGCTCTGCGATACGGCTAAACTCATTAAATTCTTCGAGTACTACTTTTCTGTCTCTCATAATCAATTATTTGAATTAAGCATTCTCTGGAATATCCATCAATGTGATAAGTGTCTGGTCGCCGTTGATCACGTCGCCCTCTTTCACTAAGATATCTTTGATAATGCAATCTCTTTTCACTTTGTAGTCGCTCTGCATCTTCATCGCCTCAACAACGATTACGCTCTGACCATTTTTTACTTCCTCGCCCTTCTGTACAAGTATCTTGACTACTTTACCTGGCATTGGTGAGAATACACGGTCTTGTGATTCGCTTGAGTCGCCCTTCTTTCTGTTCTGCAGATATTTAGCCTGCTGATCAACGATCTCCACAGGGAAAGTGTTGAAGTGAGTGTTCACTTGGTAGCTCTTTCCTCCCTTTTCTCTCTTGAACTCAGCGTTGTAACTACGTCCGTTGTTTGTGATGATTGAGCAACTTCCGTTCTCTGCCATCACGATGTCGACTTCGTATGTCTTGTCGTCAATCTTGATAGTGACTTTGTTGTCTTCTTTGCTCAGTAGCTCAACTTCAGCCACACGGTTTCCTACATGTACTTCCATTTTATCGACTCATGTTTTTAGATTCTGACCATACTAGTGCGCTTGCCGAACTCTCTCCATCTGCTGATAGGACGGTTGTCGCTTGTCTTTGGCGAGTTCTCTTCCAAGTTCACGATATAATCCATATATGATGCGATGATTGCGATATCCTCAACCTCGCTCTTTTCTGCTTCGTAAAGTTTTTCTTCGCTAAGTTTGTCGTTGTTCTCAGCAATGAACTTTGTGTTGTACTTTCCTTCTACGAATGCTGGCACATCCATGATCTTTCTTAGGTAAGATATGTTTGTCTTTAGTCCAGTGATTCTGTATTCGTAAAGCACACGTCTCATTCTTTCGATTGCGAACTCTCTTGTCACAGCCCAAACGATTAGCTTACCGATCATTGGGTCGTAGTGCACTGGAATCTCATATCCCTCGTAGACGAAGCTGTCTACACGTGTTCCGATTCCAAGAGGCTCCTGAAGCTGCTTGATGACGCCTGTGTCTGGCATGAAGTTGTTTTCTGCATCCTCAGCACAGATACGACACTCGATTGCGTGACCTCTCTGCGACAAATCTTCCTGCTTGAATCTCAAAGGAAGTCCGTTTGCCACGTTGATCTGCTCCTTCACCAAGTCGACACCCACAACCTCTTCTGTGATTGGGTGCTCCACCTGTAGACGAGTGTTCATCTCAAGGAAGTAGAAGTTTAGATGGTCGTCTACAAGAAACTCGATTGTGCCGGCTCCTTCATAGTTAACAGCCTTTGCCGCACGCACAGCAATCTCTCCCATCTTGGCTCTTACGTCTGGAGTCATCAATGGGGAAGGGCTCTCTTCTACGACTTTCTGATTTCTTCTCTGGATAGAACATTCACGTTCGAACAGGTGTACGCAGTTGCCGTGCTGGTCTGCCAATACCTGGAACTCAATATGGTGAGGTGTCTCAATGAATTTCTCTATATAAATTGTGCCATCATTAAATGAAGAAATGGCTTCACTCTGAGCAGTGTTGAATGCATCGGCGATCTCCTCTTTTTTCCAAACAAGGCGAATTCCTTTTCCACCGCCACCTGCACTTGCCTTTAGCATTACAGGTAGTCCGATTTGCATCGCTACCTTCACAGCCTCGTCTGCATCTTTCAATGCCTCTTGTGTGCCTGGCACTACTGGAACTCCTGCTGCGATCATGGTCTGGCGAGCCATGATTTTGTCTCCCATTTTGATCATCGCCTCTGCTGGTGCACCGATGAAGATGATACCTTCTTTCTTACAACGTGCTGCGAACTCAGCGTTCTCACTCAAAAATCCGTATCCTGGGTGGATAGCATCTGCACCGAAACGCTTTGCTGCATCAATAATCTTATCTATGCATAGATAACTCTCTCGTGATGCTGCAGGACCTATGCAACATGCCTCATCTGCATAAAAAACATGCTTCGATGTTCTGTCTGCCTCGGAATATACTGCAACTGTCTTAATGCCCATCTCTTTACAAGAGCGCATTACACGCATCGCTATCTCTCCTCTGTTGGCAACTAAAATCTTTTTAATCATATTTTTTGTCTTTTTCTGTATCTAAAGTCCACCGCTAGTGGTGCACTTTAATTCCAAAAACGGTGCAAAGATAACAAATAAATCATATCATTTATAGCTTTTTCATACATTCAAACGATTTTTATGCATTTTTCTGCACATTTTTTATCTGTTTGTGCAATCAGAAGGAATGTGAAAATATTCTTAACTCCTGATTTTTAAATTGTTACTATTTTTTGACTTTTTTTAACAATTTTATTAATTTTTTAAACTTTTTATAGATGTTTGTACGTTACAATTATTATAATTTTCAATCAAATAGATATAAGTGAAAATAAATTTGCCGATTTCTTTGTTTGTGTTACTAAAAACAATAATTTTGTAAGACTTTTTGAAAATTCAAAAGACCATTGCACAGATATCACGTTTTACGACTTACGTTTTTGACGTTGTTTATCGTCGCAATGGAAATGACAGAAGAATAAAGCAAAAAATAATTCAACCCTTTTTATCTTATCGCAGATTGCATGTGATGTAGTCTGCGGTTTTTATCATAAAAAGAGAAGTCACATTGAGGAATACCTTATGTGACTTCTCTATGATTTAATTCGAATTCAGGTTGGACTATTCCCAAAATGCGTTGAAATGGGTATGCTCTGAATCCTCATCTTTATATTTAAGTGTTATTGGGTATTGATCTCCGTCTAATACCCATTCTATACCATATTCCTCTGTTTCTGTACCCTCTTCGTCAGTAAATGTTTCTATAGCATGTATTGGAAGATTTTTTGGAGAAACTCCAAATTTTGAGAGAATAGGATCAATATCAAAATAACATGCAGCTTCCAGTACTGAAAGTTTGGCTGTATTTGTAATAGGTGTTGGATGACTTTGATCTGTATATTTGAAAATTGTTGTTTCTGTTGATTCCTGAAAATCACTTTTGTAATTCTCTATGGCTTTTATGACATTTCCGTTTCCCCATTCAAACGTCGTTGTTGATGTGTGACTGTCGGTGATTGTTGTTTCTGAAATCAAATGACCTTCATTGTCGTACTTATAGGTACAAGTGTACGAATCATGTTCTCCTTCTCTTTTTTCTGATTCCAAATAACCTTTTGAATTATACGTAAAGATTGTGATGGACGTGTCTCCTTGGTACGAGTATGTAGTCTCTGTCATCGTATTCCCTTCGTATGCGTATTTGTACTTTGTTTCTTTTCCATCGAATGTATAAGTAGAGAAGATGCATCTTCCTTTGTCATCGTATTCATAAATGGTTATTGATTCGTCAAGGTCACCGGGAATCTTGACTAATTTTGCTATCCTTTTTTGTGGAATGGACAGTTTGTTATCGTTCTCATTCTCGTCATCTTTGCTACAAGACGATACTAATCCTGCAATCAATGCTAGGATACCAAAAAAGTATAAAAACTTTTTCATTGAAATTAATTTTGTTTGCCTCGACGACTCCGGAGGCGGATAAACAATAAATTCATAAGTGTGAGTCACCTATACTTATGTCTATATTTTGACTAAACAAGACTATGGTATAACACTTATATTGTTCTTTCAAAAATCGTGCAAAGATAATATTATTTCTTTTACGATAAAATAAGAAATAATAAAATGTGCGATTTTTTTATCTTTATCGCAGATTGCATGTGATGTAGTCTGCGATTTTTATCTCTTCCTTGATTTTTATTTTCCTGATTCCGAATTTAGTTTTTCCGCGTATTCCTTCCAAGATGGAAACTTTTCTTTTAAAATGATAGCGACTGGCGAGTTCTCTTTTAATAGGAATATTGATGCACGTCTGTTTTGCTCATGCTCGACTTCTGTTTGCGCATCAGGAATGTTTGGCGCAAGATATCCCATTCCGACGGGAATGATAATGTAGTCTTCTATGTTATAACCCTTTTCCCCCAATCTGTTTAAAACAATATTCCTGATATACTCTGCTCTTTTTTGAGATAACTTTGTGTTGTATATCTCAGACCCTCTGGTATCAGTATGCCCTGCTATAATTATAACTTCACCTGGCATTTGTGATATAAGTTCAGTTAATTGATCTAATCTGTCATCATATTCTGGTTTGATTCCTCCGAACTCAAAGAAATATTCCTCGGATAAAAGGGAAATGGTCTCAGTCGGTTCGGGAGAATTCATCTCCTGGGCGACGGTGGCTAAAGGGGCAAGGGTAGTCAGACCAGCTACCAGTCCGGCGATTTTGACAATCTCACCTGCCTTACGTTTCAAGGATATTTGTTTTTCTATATATTCACGTTCTTGCTCGCATGCTGGGCATGTGCCAGAGCATATGCCTTCAAAATCGCATTTTGCAGGTGTGTAGACGATGCCGTTAGCATCCGCCACTTGTTTTCGTATGGCCTTTAATGTTTCGCAGGTGATTTTGCTTTTATCCATAGTGTGCTATCTTATTTTATTTACTTTCTTCCTTGACTTTCGCTTTCCAGATTTTTTTGAATTCATTGAATTTGGTTGTTCCAAGCCTCTCTTCCAAAAGAGAAAAATTCTCTTTGACTTTATCATTCACAATGCATGCAGCTTCTCCTTTCAATGAATGTTCCTTAAATAGGAATAGTGACACCCGTCTGTTCTGCTCATGCTCTGGTTCGGTTTTTGCATTCGGAATGTTAGGTGCGAGGAAAGCTACTCCTACGGGAATGATTATATAGTCTTCTATATTGTAACCGTTTCCTTCCAATCTGCTTAGAATGAGGCTCCTGACAGATTCAGCTCTTTCCTGGGAGAGTTTTAGATTGTATATTTTTGATCCTCTGGTGTCGGTGTGTCCAGCAATAATAAAGACTTCTCCCGGCATTGGGGATATAAGTTCTGCAAGATAATCATACCTTTCTTCATATTCTGGTCTGATTCCTCCGAAATCAAAGAAATATTCTTCGTCTAAAAGGGAAATTTGTTCTGTTGGTTCGGGAGAATTCATTTCTTGGGCGACGGTGGCTAAAGGGGCAAGGGTAGTCAAACCAGCTACCAGTCTGGCGATTTTGACAATCTCACCTGCCTTACGTTTCAAGGATATTTGTTTTTCTATATATTCACGTTCTTGCTCGCATGCTGGGCATGTGCCAGAGCATATGCCTTCAAAATCGCATTTTGCAGGTGTGTAGACGATGCCGTTAGCATCCGCCACTTGTTTTCGTATGGCCTTTAATGTTTCGCAGGTGATTTTGCTTTTGTCCATAGTATTCTATCTTTCAATGATTTCGTAAAAGTAGGGAATCGTTGGCAATAAAACAAAAAGAGACGCAATTTCTTGCGTCTCCAATTATGCATTATGAATTATGCATTGTGAATTACATATTCATACCACCGTCTACCTGGATAACCTGGCCAGAAACGTAGCTTGAAAGATCAGAAGCAAGGAATGTCGCAACGTCTGCAATATCCTCTGGCTTTCCTCCGCGACGCAAAGGAATCTTCTTAACCCACTCCTCACGAACTTCGTCCTTCAAAGCGGCTGTCATGGCAGTCTCGATGAATCCTGGTGCGATAGCGTTTGCACGGATACCCTTTGAACCCATCTCCTGAGCCACACTCTTAGCCAATGCGATCATACCAGCCTTTGATGCTGAGTAGTTAGCCTGACCTGCGTTACCGTGTACACCTACTACAGAAGCCATGTTGATGATAGAACCACCACGCTGACGCATCATGATTGGAACAAGCGCGTGTGTGAAGTTGAATGCTGACTTCAAGTTTACGCCGATGACTGCATCCCATTGCTGCTCTGTCATTCTTAGCATTAGACCGTCCTTTGTGATACCTGCGTTGTTAACCAAGATATCGATATGTCCGAACTCTTCCTTGATTGACTCAACTACAGTGTGTGTCTCGTCGAAGTTAGCGGCGTTTGAAGCATAAGCTTTTACCTTTACTCCAAGTGCGGCGATCTCTTTCTCTGTCTGCTGAGCATCCTCGTTGATAACCAAGTCTGTGAATGCAATGTCTGCACCTTCGCTCGCAAACTTAAGTGCGATAGCCTTACCGATTCCTCTTGCAGCTCCTGTGATAAGAGCCACTTTTCCTTCTAGTAACTTCATATTTAAATAATTTGTTTTCCGCATTAAGATGTCAGATCCGTTTTGTATTGATACGCACTTTTTTTGGAACATGTTATAATATGTGTCTTTATAACACGCACGTTGTTTAGGACATGTTGTAACACGCACGTCCGTGCGTCTCTACGAGCCTGACTCTTAATTCTAAATTTTTAATTCTAAATTCTTAATTATAAAACGTAAAGGTAGTCGCAGTGGATGACGGGTTTGTCTCCTTTTTTTCCTATTATTTCTGCCACTTCCTCATTTGAGTAGTCGGTCTTTCCGAGTGCGATTTGCTCGCCGGATTCAGAAACGACTCTTATTATGTCTCCTTTTTCAAATTTGCCGCTCACGCTGATGACTCCTACCGACAGGATCGAGCATCTCTCGTCTGCAAGGATGGCTTTTTCAGCACCCGCGTCGATCTTGATCTCGCCTTTGCAAAAACCTTCGCTGTGGGCGATCCATTTCTTGACGCTGCTCACTTGCTCGTCGGGAAGGAATCGTGTGCAGACGATGTCTTTAGTGTCGTCAAGCAGGTCGAGGATGATGTTGTCTCGCTTTCCATTGGCGATGATCACCTCAACGCCTTCGTCTGCGACTTTGCTGGCAATTCCCATTTTCGACTGCATTCCACCGCGGCCGAAACTGGATTTGCTGGTCTGCAGATATTGCGACAAATCTCTTTTTCCTGGCAACACTTCGCGAATCACCTGACTCTCTGGATCTGCAGGATTGCCGTTGTAAATTCCGTCGATATTGCTTAGAATGATGAGTGCCTGAGCGTCTATCATTGTGGCTACCAATCCCGATAATTCATCATTGTCGGTGAACATCAGCTCTGTCAGAGAGATGGTGTCGTTCTCGTTGACGATGGGAATCACACCGTTCTCTATCATCACCTGCATACAGTTGCGCTGGTTGAGATAGTGCTGGCGTGTATGGAAACTCTCTTTTGTTGTCAGCACCTGTCCGCAAGTGATGTCGTTGTCGCGAAAAAGCATATAGTAGCGGTTGATGAGCTTTGCCTGACCGATAGCGGAGAATAGTTGGCGCTGACTCACTGCATCCAGTTTGTCGACAAGCACCTTGTTTCTTCCTGCTGCCACCGCACCAGAACTGATCATCACAACCTCAACGCCTTGCTTATGCAACTCCGACACTTGGTCGACTATGGAAGACATACGAGTGACGTCCAATGTACCGTCTTTTTTAGTCAGCACATTAGAACCGATTTTGATAGCTATTCGTTTGAATTTCGACATTAGTTATCTTTACTTGTTTGCAAGAATACCCTGAATTACGGAATTTGAGAATCCGTTTTTCTCCATAGCGTTCAATCCCTTGATTGTCCAGCCACCAGGTGTTGTCACCTTGTCGATCTCGACTTCTGGGTTTGTCTTGTTCTGAAGAATTAGCTGTGCGGCGCCGATCATTGTCTGAGCGACAACCTCGTGTGCGATGTCTGGGCGGACACCAAGTTCACAAGCTCCTTCAGCAGCTGCACGGATGAATCTAAGCGCGTATGCGATACCGCATGAGCTTACGGATGTCATAGCACCCATCTGGTTTTCTGGGATGATGATTGCCTTGCCAAGGTGGTTGAAGATGTCTAGCACCACGTTCTCCTCCTCTTTAGTAGCGTCGAGCGAGCAAACGAAAGACATGCTCTCCAATAGAGCGATTGCTGTGTTAGGCAATACACGGAAATAAGATACATTCTTTCCGATATATCCCTTCACAGTGTCGAGGCTTACACCTGCTGCGATAGAGATCACCTTGTGCTGTTTCTCGTCGATAGCCGACTTGATGTCGTTGCACACAGTCTCCACAAGCCATGGCTTAACTGCGATAAGCACGTAGTCAGCCTTCTTAACTGCCTCTTTATTGTCCGCTGTAGTGAAAATTTTGCTGTCGAGAGCAGTGAAAGCGTCTCTGTTAGCCTGCATTGGGTCAGAGATGAAAAGATCCTCTGCCTTGCACAATCCAGATTTATATAAACCTTTGGCGATAGCACCACCCATGTTGCCGGCGCCGATAAATGCTATTTTCATTTTTATGAAATTTTTTGCAAAGATACTAAAGAAAATGAAAAATGCGAAATGCGAAATGCGAAATGAGGAAGAAAATGAAAAATGAGGAATGGGAAATGCGAAAAATTAAAAAGGACGATATAAATGCGGATTTGGATACTCAAATGAAAAAAATCTTCAAGAATATAATTTAATTTGACAATTTGTTATACATTTGCATCAACATACTTACCCCGCTTCCCGTCAGAACAGCGCGCTCAGGGTAAGTTTTTTTATTTTAATTAAAAAGGATGGTAACGAGTACATACAATCAACCACAAATATCAGTTAAGGATCAGATTGAATTATTAAAATCAGATGGATTAATTTTTCAAGACGAGGAACGAGCGAGGCACTTGTTGGAAAATGTTAGTATGTTTAGAATGAAAAATTATCTTAATCCATTTAGACAACGAGGAAATCGACGTTTTAGAAAAAACACAACATTTGACGATGTTTATAAGATTTATATGTTTGATTCCGAACTGAGAAATTTGGTATATTCTGAATTGGAAAAAATAGAAATTTCGATAAGAACGCAACTCTCGTTGATAATGGGTGATGTGGCTGGTATTTATTGGTTTGAGGATTCTTCAAATTTTCGAAATACCAATCGCCATATTTTGTTATTAAACAAGTTGGCTGATGAACTTCGTCGAAGTGATGATGAAGCGATTGTCGCTTTCAAACGTAGGTATTCAAATCCGTTTCCTCCTAGTTGGATTACTTTTGAAGTAAGTTCTTTTGGCACTTTGTCTATGATGTACAGATGGATTAATGCAGGAAAAGCACGTCGTAAAGTGGCAAGATTCTATGGATTGTCAGATACGGTAATGGAGTCATGGCTTCATTCTATTGTGTATGTACGAAACATTTGTGCCCATCATAGTCGTCTTTGGAATAGAAAATTGAGTATCAATGCGATGATCCCTCGACGGACTCTAAAGCCATTTATTAATATTCCTAAAGAGACAAAAAAGGTTTATTATGTTTTGTCTATTATTTTGTATTTTTTAGAAACAGTAAACTCGGAAAATACATTTGTAGCACGTTTTAAGGTATTATTAACAAAATATCCTAGTGTTGATGTGTCTGCAATGGGGTTCCCTTCCAATTGGAACGATAATGAACTATGGAAATGATTTGAAAAAGGCACTAAAAGCAGTGCAGTATTTGGTGATTTTTGCACTGAAATTGGTGCAAAATTTAAAATCACTATTTATTTAGAGTAAAAGCAAACAGAAAACGCACCGTCACACAATACAACTTTGTTGTCGGTGCAGGAAAACATGTCATGAATGACAAATAAAACAGCCAATGCAGAAAACAAAATGCAAGAAAACATGTGCGGTTTTCTATTGTTTAGTTTTCTCTGTTTAGAGTTTTCTAAAACAAACTTGTTTGTGTGTTTTTCAAGCATCAAAATGCTGTTTTCTGTGTATCATCAAAAATGTCGTCGAATTCACGTTAAAATAATTCATCTATAGTAATGAGAGTTATGACGATCATTTTTATATATGTGTGAATCGTAAAAGATAGGAGATTCGATATTGGAAGAGTATGGCAGGAATTTGATCCACCGCAGATATTTTTCATTTGACACCTGGCCATCTTTTGTATTGTAATAATCATATTCTTCTTCAGACGGATCCCAATTCACCACGCCAAACATTGATGGATCGTTTATGTCGTAGAAAATCAAAACTTTTTGACCGTTCTTTCCTCTACACGGCCATTTATATGCCCACAGTTTGTCATCGCTTTGGGTTGCGTTGAAAAAGGTATATTTCTTTCCACGCGCTTCGACGACTGCAGATATGATACGGATGTCTTGTAGTTCGTTAAGTAAGGTATAATTAAAAAGATGTCCCCACGATTCGATACATGAATATTTTAGGAAGTTAATCTTCTTGCCTACTAACACCCCGTTGTTAGCGTATTGCATTTGTACATCCAATATTACATTAAAACTTGCTTGGTCTATCTTCTTTTCGGGATGGTCAAGCCTTACGGGTGAGACTATAGGTGAGATTCCCATTATATGAGAGACACAGAACAGAAAGAAAATTATAAGTAGATGTTTCATAATTTCTGGTTTCGTTTATTATTACACATTGTTAGTTTTTGCAATTAAAGCGGTAGAAAAGCCGGATATTTCGCCGAAATATCCGGCTTTTTAGCATTTATTTCGCTATCTCCACTTTCGCTTTTCCTCCTTTGATCTTCGCTCCATCAAGTTTTTTGATTGCGGCAAAGGCTTTGTCGGATCTGATTGCGACGTGGGAGTAATGGTCGTATAGTATGATCATACCGACGTCTTCTTTCGCCAACTCTGCCGTCTTGATCACAAATCCGGCAACGTCGCCACGGCTGATCTTCTCTTTCTTTCCACGGCTGATATAGACTGGCGTGAATTCGGATTTCATCACAGCATCAGTCGGCTCGAATTTGTATTCTTCCAACTTCTTTGGAAGAAAATCCGGCAAACTGAATTCACGATAGATCATCACGTATGCTGTTCCCGACGCTGCCTGACGCGCTGTTCGTCCGTTGCGGTGGGTGAATGTCTCGAGTGTGTTTGGCATCTCGAAATGCACCACATGCTTCACTTGGGATATATCAAGTCCACGTGCGGCAAGATCGGTCGTGACAAGGATTGCTGAGCATCCTGATGCAAACATGAACAGTGCTCTCTCTCTATCTTTCTGCTCGAGCTTGCCGTGATAGACAACGACGTCGTGTCCGTCTTTCTCCAAAGCATTTGCCACTCGCTCCACAGTGTCGCGGAAGTTGCAGAAGACGATTGTGCTTTCGTTGTTGAATGTGGTCACAAGTCCTTGAAGGGTAGGTAGTTTGTCTTTCTCTGGCGACGTTACTCGCATCAACTTTAAGTTGTCGTTGGGAGTCTCGGTCGTGAAATCCAGCGTCTCCACTGGCTTTTCTCCTGTCCATGGAGTGATGTCGACGCTGCTTGTAGCTGAGACGAAGATGCGTTTGTCTACTGATGTCAAACTGTCGTTGATGCTCTGCATCTCTGATGAGAATCCCATTTCCAGAGCCTTGTCAAACTCATCCACTACCCATGTGTTGATTGTCGACGCCGCGAATGTTTGGCGACGGATATGGTCGAGCACACGGCCCGGTGTGCCAATCACTATTGATGGCTTTTCTCGCAGACGTTTCTCTTCCTCAGCTGTGGAGTGGCCTCCGCATAGTAGCGTCGCCTTGATTCCGGATTTCAGACTTCGCAGCACTTCAAATATCTGTTGCGACAATTCTCTCGACGGTGATAGGATCAATGCTTTAGATCCGTTTTTCACAACGTCGGCACAAAGAGGAAGAAGGAAAGCCAGGGTCTTTCCTGAACCCGTAGGTGAGAGAAGTAGGATAGCATCATTTTTTTGATACACTTCCTGCATTTTCACCTGCATTTCGTTGAGCTGGGCAATGCCCGCGTTTTTTATATATTCGTTGATCATAGTTTTTTTTCTTTATCCGACACCTGCTCGCTATGCTCGCAGGAATCGGTTACCGTTGCCGTTGGCAAAGCGTCACCTACGGCGACGGGAAGGTAGGTGTCACCACTTTGTCGGCATGTATTTTAATTACGCATTATGAATTATGCATTATGAATTAAGAAATGTTTCCCCATACATTCAGCTCACGTGCCAGGTGGGCGAGCTGGTTTGCATAAATCTGATTCTCTGGCAGTTTCAGATCGGGATCTTTTGCGATGATGTTTATTGAAGCGTCTCGCGCACGCATGAGGATAACACCGTCGGTGGCGATATTTGCGATACGCATCTTCATTGGTGTGCCGCTCTGCTGTGTGCCTTCGATGTCTCCTTCCCCTCGCAGACGGAGATCCGCTTCAGCAATTTCAAAACCGTCGTTGGTGCGTGTCATGATCTCCATCCTGCGGATTGACTCTTTGGCAAGTTTGACATCAGTCACCAGAATACAGTAGCTTTGGTCAGCTCCACGCCCCACACGGCCGCGTAGCTGGTGGAGCTGGCTGAGACCGAATCGTTCGGCGCTTTCGATCACCATCACACTGGCGTTAGGCACATTCACTCCAACCTCGATCACCGTCGTCGCAACCATAATATTTGCCTGGCCTGACACGAATTTCTGCATATTCTCGTCCTTCTCTTCCGACGTCATCTTGCCGTGAACCATACATATATTATATTGTGGTTGTGGAAACACTGCGCACAGACGTTCGTATCCGGCGGTGAGGTTCTGAAAATCGAGTTTTTCACTCTCTTTTATCAGAGGAAAAACCACGTACACCTGTCGGCCTTTGGCGATTTCCATACGCATGAAGTGGTAGAGCTTTGCTCTGTTGGTGTCATATTGATGGAATGTCTGGATCGGTTTTCTTCCCGGTGGCAGCTCATCGATTACGGAGACGGAGAGGTCGCCATACAGTGTCATTGCCAAGGTGCGAGGAATCGGAGTCGCCGTCATCACAAGGATGTGTGGCGGAATGGTGTTTTTATGCCATAGTTTTGAGCGTTGAGCCACACCGAATCGATGTTGCTCATCGATGATAGCCATTCCGAGATTCGCAAAAACGACGGGGTCTTCAAGAATTGCGTGAGTGCCTATAAGCACTTGCGTCTCGCCCGATTTTAGCGATGGCAAGAGTTTCTTGCGGACCGCTGCTTTCGTGCTGCCGGTCAGAAGAGCCACGTTGACACCGATTGGAGTCAGCTGTGCAAATATAGTTTCAAAATGTTGGTTTGCAAGGATTTCCGTTGGGGCGAGCAGACACGCTTGATAGCCATTGTCGAGAGCCATCAGCATTGTCATAGTGGCGACGAGGGTCTTTCCGCTACCCACGTCACCCTGTAGCAGACGGTTCATCTGTTTTCCAGTGCGTACATCCTCACGTATCTCTTTCAGCACTCTTTTCTGGGCACCGGTGAGAGGAAATGGGAGTTGTTGGTTGTAGAAGTTGTTGAAATAGTCGGCGATGCGGGAGAAGACGAGACCATGTTCGTTGATCTGGCGTTTGTAGGCACGCTGCATTTTCAGCTGGATATAGAAAAGCTCCTCAAACTTCAGTCTGTACTGAGCTTCGGCTAGAGACTGTGAATTTTCCGGGCTATGGATATTCCATATCGCACGGTTGAGCTCCATCAGATTCTCACGCTCACGGATGTCGGCGGGGAGAGTCTCGTCGAGTGGGGAAGACTTCAGGTTTTGAAGTTCATCCATGATGATCTGTCGCAATCCGGATGAGTCCAAGTAGTTGCGTTTCATCTTGTCGGACGTGTTGTACATGCTCATCAGACCATTGGTGAGATGCTTTTTAGATGCCGACTCGATGGTGTCCATCTCTGGGTGTGCGATCTGGCATCTGCCTCCAAACACGGTAGGCTTGCCGAAAATGATGTATTCTTTGTCAGTCTGGATATGTTCGATGAAATATTGCACTCCTTGAAACCAAACCAGGGAGATAGTGTCTCTGCCGTCGGAAAATTCAGCGGTGAGACGCAGTTGTCTCCCTTTGCCGACGGTTTTCATCGAGACGACCTTGCCTTTTATCTGGACGTAAGTATTGGCACCGGATATTTCACGGATGGAGTAGAATTTGCTTCTGTCGATGTATCTGTAAGGGAAATAATACAACAGGTCCTCTGGGTGAAACACTTCTATCTCACCCTTCAACACCTCTGCTTTGCGTGGAGATATGCCTCGGCAGTGTGTCAGTTCCCTTGTTCTGTAGAATGCAGTCGACAAATTATTAGTGTTATATTTTTATCTTTTTCTCCAATTCTCTAATATCAAATTATCAAATCGAGAAAAATGCTTGGTGTTGTCTGTGACTAGAATAAGATTTTTTTCAATAGCTGTGGAAGCGATCATGAAATCTAATTCGTCTATCATCATTCCTTTGCTTGTCAGTTCTAACTTTTGCATTGCATACAAGTTAGGATTACCAAGAGGTATAATTTGGTATTTATCCAAAATAGTATTTACTTTTAGGATCTCCGTATCTCTACCTGATTTATATGCACCAAACATCAATTCGTAAGCTGTTATGATTGATAAGCAACATGCTCCTTCTCCTGCAGAAATCATCATTTGTGCGATATTTTTATCTCCGTGAAGTAAAAAGATCCAGATGTTGGTATCAAGCAAATATTTATTCTCCATTAAAAGATACTATTTTACGAGTTTTATGTTTTGTCCTGAATTCTTTAATGTCATTGCACATTTTTTCTGCTGAGACAAAGTCCTCATTCTCTCCGCACAACGACATTACAAAATTTTCGTATTCAGTTTCCTCCTTTTTTGTCTCCTTTAATTTTACATTAACCAATGCTTTAGCATAGGCTTTAACCATATCAATGAAATCTTTTTTTGACCAAGGCATTGATGATGGCACTTCTATTTCTATATTTATTGTTGACATAGTCTTAAATTTTAAATGGCTTATAGTTTTTTAGTTCTCGTTTATCGTCTCAATATAAATTCGGCAATAGCGAGATCCATAGGAGTAGTGATTTTTATATTCTCACGACAGCCTTCGACAAGTGATATCTTATGCCCACTATATTCCACCACGCTTGCATCGTCTGTGAATGTTTCGATGAATCCTGCTCCGTATGCTTTTTTCAATAATTGCAGATCAAACACTTGTGGAGTCTGGACGAGCTTCACCATTCTGCGGTCGATCTGTGAGTTTTCTCCATTTTGAGACAGTATGCGTACAGAGTCGACGGAATCCACAACAGGCACGACAGCTTTGTCTTTTTCCGCTGCGTCATAAAGGCGGTTGATCATCTCTGCGGATGCGAAAGGACGGACTCCGTCGTGAACGCCGACGAGAGCATCACCGTCTGCTTTGATTGTATTCAATCCGTTGAGCACGGAATGGAATCGCGTCTTTCCTCCCTCGACGATAGTGATATCATGGGTGTCGAAGCCATTCTCCTTACAGCATTTTTCCCAATAGTCGAAATGAGTGGCTGGCAGACAGACGACTATTTTTATCCCGTCTACTGCATTCCTGAAAGCATCTATTGTGCGCAAAAGAATTGGCTTGCCGGCAATCGGCAGAAACTGTTTAGGTATTTCCGTACCCATTCTTAATCCTGAACCTCCGGCCACAATTATCACAAATCTGTCCATACTACTAATAAATTTGTTCAAAAATATTAAAAAATGCTTATCTTTGCAAAGAAATTGAGAAGAGAACTAAAGAAGGAGGTATTATGCCGTTAAACATACCGAAGAATTTGCCGGCGGTTGATGAACTGAAGAAAGAGAACATTTTTGTTAAAGATTCTATTGAAGCCGCCAATCAAGACATCCGACCACTGAAGATTGTGATACTTAATCTTATGCCAGTCAAGATTACGACGGAGACTGATTTGATACGTCTTTTGTCCAACTCTCCATTGCAGATTGAGATTGAGTTCATGCAGATTTCGAGTCACACTTCAAAGCATACTCCTATCGAACATATGATGGCATTCTATAAGAGTTTTGAGGTCTTGAAGAAAAACAAATACGACGGTATGATCATTACTGGAGCACCTCTTGAATTTATGGATTATGAAGAGGTGTCGTATTGGAATGAGCTCACAGAGATTTTTGATTGGGCGCGTACACACGTCACATCCACACTTTACGTTTGTTGGGGAGCTTTTGCTTCACTCTACCATTTTTATGGCATCAACAAAGTGATGAAGGACTCAAAGATCTTTGGCGTGTTTGAGCATAAGATTCTAGAACCGTTGAATCCTATTTTCCGTGGATTCGACGACACTTTCTTTGTGCCTCACAGCCGTCACTGTACATTGGACAGAAAAGACGTCGAGGCGGTGCCAGATTTGAAGATACTTGCCGAGGGTGATGTCCCTGGCCCTTACATGATGATGGCAAACAATGGCAGAGAATTTTTCTTGACGGGTCATCCAGAGTATGCACCGTTCACCCTTGATGGCGAATACCGTCGTGATCTGGCGAAAGGTTTGCCGATCGAACCTCCAGTCAACTACTATAAGGATAATGATCCAGAGAAGGGTCCTCATGTGAGGTGGAGAAGCTATGCGAATCTTTTCTACACCAATTGGTTGAATTATTTCGTATATCAGATAACACCATACGATATCAATCTGGTGAAGTGATTCTGTAATACGTCGCTTTGGATGATATAAATATGAGATAGGTTCCGTATCTGATTCGATAAGGTATGGAACCTATTGCTTTTTCAACAGAAAGATATGGAGTGGGTCGATAGAATGAAGATGTATAAGAATGTTTGTCTCAATGTGTTATTCTGTCTATTAACTATATTTTTTTACACTTGCTCTTCTTCTTCAAATTCAAACGACAAGAAGAATGAGTTTCAGTGTAATGGAGGAATAGTGAGGTTGGACCAAGTGAACGACAGTCTGCATTTTTTGAAATTCCTTCGCAATGATTCTGTGGTTTCAGAGTGGAGGTTGAAATATCCCGTCTACCGGTTGGATCACGGAGATCTGGATGGCGACGGGAAGGAAGAGATAGCCGTGGGTGTGATAAAGAGCACTCGTTATTTCAAGAATAAGGGGAAACGGCTGTTCGTTTTCCAACTTAATTCTTACGACCATATCAGACCGCTGTGGATGGGGTCGAGAGCTGGCAGTGAACTGATTGATTTCCGTATAGAACGAGATTCGTTTCCTGCACGTGTCATAACCCAAAATGTATACGATGCACGGGTATATCCGGATTCCATCACCAGTCAGAATTTCAAAGGAATACGTTTCAAACTTGGCGTGTTTGGATTGGATTTTGAAAATTACGTTACTAAATAAAAAGCCTATGAAAAGAATATTCAAAGCATGCGTTTTTATCGCAAGTGTGATATTAGCGGCTTGCAACGACAAAGCGGCGGAGGTGCCTGGCTCAACAAATGATTCCGATAGTGTTTCGGTCAATGCGGAAACTCAACAATATGACAGCCTGCTATTAGATTCCATAGACTATAATATGGATCTCGGCAATTTGTCGTATTCAGACCTGCGTCTACTATATCATTATCCATACGCAAAACATGCTTTTTGGTTTAAGGAGTATGAATTGAATGCAAGATATACTTCTTTGGAATGGTATAAAGATATTATTAATGAGACTTACTATGAAGAAAAATCTTATGATTCTTATGATGGTGGAAGTTATTGGGAATTAAAGGCGGATTTGAGTTCTGATTATTGGAGACGATGGTACAATGATTACGATCGTTTGAAGGAATCGACATCTCTTAATCCAGCAGAAAAGGCTTTTGTCAAACGAGTTAAGGCTCGCATGGCTGAACTGGAGAAGGAGAGGTATACAAATGTGGAAGGATTCAAACTCTACAATGCCGAACATATAGTGAATAAACTAAGCATTATGGACGATCCTGATTTGACGACTCTGTTGAAGAAGAATGGTTTTGCGTTACAGAAATCCAACTACATACAGATGTTCCAGCTCTACGAGGAGAACGACTATAATATGGTGCCAAGCTACGTCACCACGGATATTATGCTCCAACTTTTCAGCCTCTACAACCGTTATGTGCTTGACGGCATAGAGCAGGAGTCTATAACTCCGGCTCTAAATAAGATGTGTGAGGGACTTTACAAAAAGTCAAAAACAATAGCTGATACAATAAAGGATCCTGAACTTAAATTAATAGCTGATTTCTCAACCACATATTATGCGATAGCCCTTTCTTTACTTAATGAAAAGAAATACGAAGTGCCAAACTCATCCAAGGAGTCGTATGAAGCGGAGCTGGGTCTGATTAAGGGGGAGACGGATGAAAAATCTCCGCTTTTGGAGACAGATGTCAAGTTTGGCTATAGCTTGTTCAAACCTCGTGCCCAATATACGCGAACAGAAAATGCCGAACGATATTTCCGCACGATGATGTGGCTACAGACGGCTTACCTTTGTGCTGAAAACAATGGTTTGCAGAAAGCTCTGTTTATGGCGAAAGTGTTTAAGGATAGCGACGCTGGTGTGAAAGCGGCAGCAAAACAGGCATTTGAACCACTTGATTATTTGATGGGTGAGCCAAACAATATTCCGATTCTTGAATTGTCTGGCCTGTTGGACAAACTTGGAATTGCCGACTTTGAACAATTGCTGGATCCAAAGGTGATGGATGAAGCATCTGTAGCCATTGTCGAAGCCAACAAGAGCAAAAGCAGTATTCAGCCTAAGATTCAGATCAGCTGTCAGCCAAAAATCAATTTCATGCCGCAACGTTATGTGCCGGATGGCGACGTGTTGAACATGATGGCAGACAGTTTGCCTAATGCTGCACGTGCTTATCCGCGTGGAGTGGATGTGTTTGATGCATTCGGAATAAAGGCTGCTAAAGCGCTCAACGATACTTTCTTCAAAGATAATAAAGAGTGGAAGGAGTATCCTATGTACAGAAAGAAGGCGAGTGACAAATTCTCGTCTTTCAACGAATGGAACAAAACCGCCTACAATAAATGGATCCACATGTTGGTCGAGTTGCAGACACCAGACAAACAATATCCTGGCTACATGCAAACAAGCAGTTGGCAGCTGAAAAACTTGAACAGTGCTCTTGCCTCATGGTCGGAATTGAAGCACAATACGGTTCTGTATGCGGTGCAGCCAATGTGCGCGGAATGTGGAGACGGTGGAGATGACCATCTGCCTGATCCTGTGCTTGTCGGTTATGTGGAGCCTAATTTGAGATTCTGGAAAACTTTAAGACAAGCCATAGAGCAAACTTACGAAATGGCAAAACTCGCCGGATATGATGTGAATGATAATTTTGAGGCAGGCCGAACCCTGAAAGGTCAGACTGAATCCCTTTTGAAAACTGTTGACTTTCTAATCCGTATCAGTGAGAAGGAGTTGCAAGGCAAACGACTTACAAGTGAAGAGTATGAGACAATAAGGACACTCGGCAGTAATGTCGAGTATATGACGTTAGGATTCCTGACAGATCGTAAACAATATCCTGATTGGACAGCAGTGGCTGACGTAGACAAAAAGATGCCTGTGGTGGCCGACATCTATACTAGAAACGTATTGTCATGTAAAAAGAGCGGAATCCTCCACACTGCTGTAGGAAGAGCCAACACTATTTATGTCGTGGTGGAAATAAACGGCTATTACTATCTGACACGTGGAGCGACATTTAGCTACTATGAGTTTGTACGTCCGTTAAACTCTCGTCTGACTGACGAGGAATGGCAAAAATTGAATGAGAGCGACCAGTGTCCGAACGTTCCGGATTGGATCACACCGTTCATGATAAACAAGCCGGTAAAGAAAGATAATGTGGACTATCTCTATTCGTCGGGTTGCTAAATCCATAATCATCGTTTTAGCCGTAATAGCAAACAGCTGTTCTTCTGGAGACGTGGGGCATCGCGTCTCCACTAACAAAGATGAGTTCAGCATTCTGTTTACAGGCGATGTTTTGCTCGACCGTGGTGTGAGGAAACAGATAGAGCGTAAAGGAATCGACCACATCTTTTCGGCTGTAAAAGATTCGTTTCTGGCTGCAGATGCGACGGTGATAAATCTTGAATGTCCGCTTACCGACGTCTACACACCGGTGATGAAAAAATATATTTTCAAGGCTGATGAGAAATGGGCAGCGTCGCTAAAACAATATGGCGTCACTCATGCCGCAATGGCCAACAACCATACTTACGACCAAGGAAGCACAGGTTTGCTGAATACAGTCAGGGCTTTAAAAGACAATGATATCATACCTATGGGTTTTGGCTTTACGGATGAAGAGCGAGTCAAACCTGTTGAATTGGAAAAGAACGGAATAAAAGTGGCTCTGTTCAACAGCGTTTTTCTTCGACTTGAAAACTGGATCCAGACTGACGGGGAACCGGGAATTTGTATGGTGAAGGGAAATGAGTTGGCAGCCCGGATTTCATCTTATAAGCAGAAACATCCGGATGCAAAAATAATTGCGGTTGTGCATTGGGGCGTGGAGTTTATGCCGTACCCTTCGCATCAGCAACAGATGGATGCTATGCTATTGGCAAGTGCCGGCACGGATGTGATTGTAGGGCATCATCCGCATATTGTGCAACCGGTGAAAAAGATTCAAAACTGTACGGTGATATACAGCCTTGGAAATTTTGTTTTTGACCAAAAGAGAGAGGATGGCAACAAGGCAAAGATGGCTAAAGTGACGTTCCGAAAAAATGAGACTGAGGTCATCCTGTACGACATAGATATTGTGAAATGCAGACCAGAGGTTAGTAGAAAGTGAAATAATAAGTAATAATTGTTTGATATATTGAAAAATGCTGTAAAAAGTTTGTAATTTTGCACTCCAAAAACGAACAAACAGCCCGTAAAACGAAAATGCAAATGTTAGATATAGAGTCGATTCGCAAGGATTTTCCGATTTTAGGCCAGGAAGTCTACGGAAAACCGTTAATATATTTTGATAATGCGGCCACTACACAGAAGCCGCAGATAGTGTTGGATACTATTGTCGGAAATTATTCCACACAAAATGCCAACATCCATCGTGGTGTTCATTTTTTGAGCCAGACGGCGACAATGGCTCACGAGGAGGCTCGAGCAACTGTGCAGAAATTCATCGGGGCTGAAAAGTCGTGTGAGATAATCTTCACTCGTGGCACAACTGAGGCAATCAACCTTGTGGCTGATTCTTTTGTAAGAAGCCAGTGTGTGGACGGTGATGAAATCATCGTGTCGGAGATGGAACATCATTCCAACATTGTGCCTTGGCAACTTCAGCAACAGAGAAAAGATATCAAGATAAAGGTGATTCCGTTTGATGAACGCGGACATCTTCAGGTGGAAAAATTGGAGGAGATGATTACATCGCGCACCAAGCTGGTGTCTGTCACTCACGTCTCCAATACACTTGGCACAGTCAATCCTGTGGAAGAGATCGTGCGAATAGCACACGCTCATAATGTGCCTGTCCTTGTTGACGGTGCACAATCCACTCCGCATATAAAGGTGGATGTGAAGAAACTTGATGTTGACTTCTTTGTCTTCTCAGGACACAAGGTTTACGGTCCGACGGGCATAGGTGTGCTTTATGGCAAAGAGGCATGGCTCGACAAACTGCCTCCATATCAGGGTGGTGGTGAGATGATCAAGAATGTAAGTTTCGCTGGCACCACATTCAATGAGCTTCCGTTCAAGTTTGAGGCTGGCACCCCCGACTATATCGGATCGACAGCTTTGGCAGCCGCGCTCAATTACGTCTCTGCGATTGGAATTGAGAAGATCCACGCATACGAGGAGTCATTGCGTCTTTATGCGGAAGAGAAGATGAAGGAGATCGAAGGAATGCGATTCATTGGAGAGAATGACCAGAAGAGCGGATTGGTTTCATTTTTGGTTGGCAATATTCATCCATACGACGTCGGCACACTATTGGACAAGTTGGGAATTGCTGTCAGAACAGGACATCATTGCGCAGAGCCGGTGATGCATCATTTTGGAATAGAAGGTACGGTGCGTGCATCGTTTGCCGTCTACAATACAAAAGAGGAGATTGATGCCTTCGTCGCAGGATTGGCAAGAGTGGCATCAATGTTTAACAGAAAGAAGCATTAATTATAATATGAGTTTGATTGACGAAAGAGAAGCGGAGATCATAGAGGAATTCTCGTTCTCAGATGATTGGTTGGACATATACCAGTTGATTATAGACAAGGGTAACGACGGTGCCGGCATCGACGCACGTTACAAAGACGACAGTCATTTGATAGAAGGATGTCAGAGTAAGGTGTGGGTGAATGCGGAGTTGGTAGATGGTAAGGTATACTATCAGGGAGAGAGCAACACTGAGATCGTCAACGGAATAGTCTCAATCCTTGTTTATATTTTGTCGGGCAATGAGCCACAGGATATTCTTGATGCAAAACTTACATTCATCGACAAAATCGGTTTGCAGGAGCATCTTACGCCGACTCGTTCCAACGGTATGTTGGCGATGATCAAACAGATGAGGCTGTATGCGATGGCATTCGCCGCGCAGCAACAAAAATAATGTATTATGTATGAAGTGTTAAAAAATGCACTTTGTCCGCTCTTTTTGATTCACGCGGCTGTGCTGTTGGTGTTGGGAATCAAGGCGGCATTTGTCACTCACGGGTTTCACCGCATCGACCTGCTCGTCTATCTGGTGTGTGTCACGATAGCAGGAGCATGGTTTGCCGCCGATTTAGGAGGAGACGCGATTGCGGTCAATTCCGTCTTCAACCTTATATTTTCAGCATGCATGCTCTATTATTTGGGTGCGGACTTGAAATGGACCACAATCTTGAGCATTCCATTTTGTCTGCTGACGGTGGGGTTGGCATATATGATGTGATGTTTCAATTGTTGCCTAACGCATCCAAAAAGTCTTCGACTATTTTTCCCAAGACACTTTCTGTCGTGCTTTCTGCCACATTCTCAGTGATCGTTTCAGTGACTGCATCTATTGTATTTTCATCCAATGATTCAGAGATAGAATCTGTTATGCCGTGAACCGACTCCTTGACATCATTCTTTAGGATTGTTTGTGTAATGCTATCCAATGCAATATCGGCAGACGAATTTGAACCAGTTTTAGTGGCTGTATCTTTGCCCATATTTTTAATTTTTTCTATCTCTTCCATTTTGTATTAGATACAAGTTGACAATAATTTGTTGATTTATACGATTTAGAAATGCTGACAAGATTCAGTTTAGGAGATTTTTCAATTATTTTAAGCGATAGAAAAAGGCGAGTCGATTGACCCGCCTTTGTTATTGTATGTTAGGGTTCAAATTAGAACTTGAATCCTAGGAAGATACGCAAATTGTCGAATTTTGTTTTTGTTTCAGCGATTGTGTTAACAGCATTGTTTAATGAGTCCTCCTCTTCGTCGTCGAACCAATCTACAGATTTCAAATGAGCGAAATTGTATTCAACACCAGCCTGGAATACCTTGAAACGGAATGCAGCTCCAAGGAAATGAGAGAATCCGAATCCCCACTTAGTGTCATCCAATGCGTCATAAATTGCGTTGTCTACGCTAGACTCAACTGCTGATATAGCTACTGAAGGTCCTATGTTGTAGAATGCATCGATAGCCATCTCGTTACCCAAGTAGAATGTACCGATAACACCTGGCATTAATAGACCTATCTGAGCATTTGTGGAATTTAGATACTCGACACCTTCTTTTTCCCATTTAGACTTTCCGACAGCAACGTCCAACCAACGAGCGTCAATAGCAATACCGAAGTTGCCTGGGTTAGCAACATACCAACGATTGTCTATGCTGGCTCCAAATAATGGCTTGTTTGAACGATTCTCATCTTTTTCCCACTCGCTGTCGCCAGACAATGGACCTAGGTCTACTTCTACCTTCTGTGCTCCATAATTACTTCCGCAGATTCCGGCGTGTAGCTTCAAACCGAAACCGTTATCATCGCCCTGCTCTTGAGCGAACACAGACATACTTAACAATGTGGCAGCTAGTAAAAATAATTTTTTCATTTTGTAAATTTTAAGAATAATTATGTCCCAAGTAAAATATTACGATTGCGATAGAAGCTGGGACTAATCCTTCTCTCGTAACCGTTTGCAAATATATGTTCTTTGCTGCAAACGATAGATAGAAAAAGTTCTTTTTTTTTGTACGAAATGCCGAATTTTAATGATATTTAACATTGTTTTTAAACAAAATCGAGAAAAGAAACATTTTTTAATAGATTTTCACATAATTCTTTTAGGTTTTGAATCATTATACATGTTTTTTTAGACAACATGTTTGTTTAATGCATATGCAATTGGCTTATTAATCTTTGTGTGTTATAAATATTCATTTTTTTTGTTTTGCAAGTATTTGTTGATGTTTTTTAGAATCAGTTCAAATTTAATTTAGATATTTGGTTATAGAGTCGAGGATTGTTAAAGGCGAAACGCACGTGATAAACCTCAATCTCTATGAAATTTTATTGTAAAAAAACAAATCCTTATATAATATGTGTAGGCATATGGGATGTTCATTCATATGATACGCAAATGATTTTGCATTCCTCATTTCGCATTTCACTTTGAAAATATTATCTTTGCGGTAGAACTAATTTTCGACTAATTATGAATGCCATTGAAAGGGTAGGCGATTACAGCAGATTGATGTGGAAAACATTTTCCAAACCAGACAGTTGGAAAATGTTTGGCAAACAATATGTGCGTGAACTTCACAAGCAGGGTATCAACTCTCTGCCGATTGTGTGTATCATATCGGTGTTTATCGGTGCGGTGATCTGTATTCAGATGAGAATCAATACGGAGAGTCCGTTCCTTCCGTCGCAGCTTACGGGTTATGCCACTCGTGAGACTATGATCCTGGAGTTCTCTTCTGCGATTTTGTGTCTGATCCTTGCTGGTAAGGTGGGGTCTAATATCGCGTCTGAAATTGGAACTATGAGAATCACAGAGCAAATCGACGCTTTGGATATTATGGGTGTCAACTCTGCCAACTATCTGATTTTGCCAAAGATCCTGGCGTTCGTCACAATGATTCCTTGTCTGGTGACATTCAGTATCACAACTGGTCTGCTCGGTGGTTTCGGAGTGGCTTTATTTACGGAAATGATCACTCCGATGGAGTATGAGCAGGGAATCCAATACTCGTTTTTGCCATATAGTATCCAGTATTCTATAGAGAAGAGCTTGGTGTTCGCATTCATCGTTACTTCGATAGCTTCTTATTATGGCTACACGGTCAAAGGTGGAGCTCGTGAAGTGGGAAAGGCAAGTACAAATGCGGTGGTGAATAGCAGTGTGATAATCCTGTTGTTCGACGTGATGTTGACTAAATTGTTGTTGTCCTAAAAAGTTGAGATATGATTGAGGTTAAGAATGTAAACAAATCGTTTGATGGCAAGCAGGTGTTGTTCGACATCTCCGCCAATCTGCTCGAGGGACACGCAAATCTGATTATCGGTCAGAGTGGTAGCGGAAAGACGGTGTTGATGAAGTCTGTGGCTGGAATCTATCGTATCGACAGCGGTGAAATCCTATACGACGGAAGAAATATCTCTCAGATGAAGTCGAATGAACTTAATCTGTTGCGACGTGAGATTGGTATGCTTTTCCAGGGATCTGCGTTGTTCGACTCTCTTACAGTGAAGGATAATGTGATGTTCCCATTGCGTATGTTCTCTAATAAGAGTGAGGAGGAGATGGAGGAAAGAGCTCGTTTTTGTTTGGAAAGAGTGGATCTTCTCCGTGCTTTGGATCTCTATCCGTCTGAAATCAGTGGAGGTATGCAGAAGAGAGCCGCTATTGCCAGAGCTATTGTGCTGAATCCAAAATATTTGTTTTGTGATGAGCCAAACTCCGGACTTGATCCCAAGACATCTTTGCTTATCGACCGCTTGATCCTTGAAATCACTCATGAGTACAACATCACTACAATTATCAACACTCATGATATGAACTCAGTGATGGAGATAGGTGAGAACATCGTCTTCATTAGCAAGGGTCATAAAAGTTGGCAGGGCAACAACACGGAGATTTACGACACAGGAAACGAGGATTTGGAAAACCTTATCTTTGCTTCCGACTTGTATAAGAAAATTAAGAAGGCCCACCAGATGGGTATTTAAATATGGGATTTTTCAGTAAACCAGAAATACGTCAGTTCAACTATACTCCACGCTATTGGGATCCTCGCAAGGAGGAGATGGAGCAGCGTAGGGCGCGAATCCGCAAGCAATTGCAGGAGGAAAGGGAACGTGCGGCTCAAAAAGATGATGTTGACGACATGGACTTTGTTCCAAGATCATCTGCTAAAACGGATGATTACGAGTCGAACACTCCTCACCGCACCACTTTGCAACATGGATTCCTTCGTGAGCAGCGAGGAAGAGCTGGTGCTTCCGACGATAATAAATTGATGAAGGTTGTCGTTATTTCTGCAGCAGTGCTGATTGTTTACTTGGCCCTAAAACATTTTGGAATCTGAAAAACTATGGACGATATAATACATTTGCTTCCTGACACGGTCGCCGACCAGATTGCTGCGGGTGAGGTGGTGCAGCAGCCAAGCTCGGTGATCAAGGAGCTTGTGGAGAATTCCATCGACGCAGGTGCGACGGAGATTCGTGTCATAGTGAAGGATGCCGGACGCACACTGATTCAGGTGGTCGACAATGGCAAGGGCATGAGTGAGCAGGATGCCGTTGTGGCTTTCCAGCGTCATGCCACATCAAAGATCCGTTCGGTGGAGGATTTGAGTGTGCTTTGCACGATGGGATTCCGTGGTGAGGCTCTTGCCAGTATCGCAGCTGTCGGACATGTGGAGCTGCGTACCAGACGAGAGACTGATGAACTTGGCACGCAGGTGCTGATATCAGGAGGCACAATAGAGGCAGTCAACAAAGTGTCGTGCCCTGTCGGAGCGAATTTCTCTGTCAGGGATTTATTCTATAATGTGCCTGCCCGACGCAAGTTTATGAAGAGCGACAATGTTGAGTTTGGCAATATTGAGCGTGATTTTATCCGTATCGCTCTTGTCTATCCCGACGTCTTTTTTGAACTTTACCATAACGACAAGCTATGCTATAGCTTGAATAAAAGCAATATACGTGAAAGAATCGGCAATATTTATGGTAACAATCTGAACAGTAAGATGCTTTCAATCGGTGCCGAGACGACAATGGGAAAAATAAGCGGATATGTCGGCACTCCCGAAACTGCGATCAAGCGCAACAAAAAGCAGTTTTTCTTCGTCAATGGCAGATATATGGAGCATCCGTATTTCAGAAAGGCGGTGACAAGCGCATACGACCGTCTTCTTCACGACGGCACGTCGCCAAGTTTTTTCATATATTTTGAGGTCGATCCGCATCAGATAGATGTCAATGTCCATCCTACCAAGACAGAAATCAAGTTTGAATATGAGCAGGATCTGTATAAGGTGTTGACGGCAGTTGTCAGAGAGTCGTTGGGAAAATGCAATATATTCCCGACTTTGGATTTTGACATCAATGTGAATGATGCCTATGTCCCTGGTTTTGAGAAGGCAACACAGGAGGCTCCGGATCTGAATATAAACACGGATTTTGACCCGTTCAAAGATTTTGACTCGTCATTTTCGTCGTCGAAAAGCAGTTCGGGTGGAAGAACTTCCGGATGTGGCGGACGATTTAAGCCAAACGACAACGAAAGCACATTCGGCGATATTTACGACTATTTTGAGAAAGCCGCACCTGAGATTCCGACCGGAACCAATGCGATAGATTATCAGGACATTCCGTCTACTTTGAATATACGAGAAACACAAACTGCCAACAATGGCTTCAGCGGATCTTTGTTGCAGCCGACGGAAATACGTCCGAAAATCAGCAGTTGTTTCCAGCTTGCCGGCCGCTATATCGTGGCATCATCGGGGGATAATCTTATTTATATAGATCAGCGCAGGGCTCATATCCGGGTGCTGTATGAAAAATTCTTGTCGGAGTTGAAAGATTCCCCGATTCCATCGCATCAGGTGATGTTCCGTCAGACACTTGAACTTTCCGCTGCGCAATCAGCGACTGTGGAGGAGATAATGCCACAGCTGAATAATCTTGGCTACGATCTGCAGCTGATCACACGTGATGTGTATGAGATCCGTGGAGTGCCCGCCGACAAGACAAACGAAGACAATGTGGCGACGTTGCTTGGAATCGTCTCGTCTATTTCGGAAGGTGAGGTTGGAGATGATTTCGTCATGAACGACAAAGTGGCTCAGAGCATGGCGGAAAGCCAGGCTATACGCTACGGCAAAGAGATGAGCGAGGCGGAAGTCAAACATTTGTGCGAATCGCTTTTTGCGTGTGACAATTATAATTTTACGCCAGACTGCAAACCGATTATGTCGGTTGTGTCGGCAGAAGAGATAAAGAAGAGGTTTAATTAGTTAGAATATGGAAGCAAAATCAACACCGGTATTGCTACTTACTGGTTACCTAGGTAGCGGAAAGACAACTTTGGTAAACCATATTTTGTCTAACAAGCGAGGTATCAGATTCGCTGTTATCGTGAACGACATCGGCGAGGTGAACATTGATGCCGATCTGATTCAGAAGGGTGGTATTGTCGACAAGAAAGACGACAGCCTTGTGGCGTTGCAGAACGGATGTATCTGCTGCACGTTGAAGATGGATTTGGTGGAGCAGGTTAATGAAATTCTGATGCAGAATAAATTCGACTACATCGTGATTGAGGCGAGCGGTGTATGTGAGCCGGCTCCAATTGCTCAGACCCTTGTGTCTCTTCAGCAGATGAGTAGCAAGTATGCCGGCAGAGAGGCATGTTATTTGGATAGCATCGTCACTGTTGTGGACGCTCTTCGTTTGCAGAGCGAGTTTGAGTGTGGCGACGCGTTGAAGAGCAAAGATCTTGATGAAGAAGATATTGAAAACCTTGTGATTCAGCAGATTGAGTTCTGTAATATAATTCTGCTCAACAAAGTGTCGGAAGTGGAGAAATCTGAGCTCGCTAGAATCAAAGAGATTATCAAGACACTTCAGCCATACGCAGAGATCATTGAGTGTGATTATGCGGATGTGGATTTGGATAAGATTATCAACACAAGAAGATTCCAGATGGAGAAGGCGTCTATCTCTGCTGGATGGATAAAGGAGTTGGAGCGTCCGTTGACCGATGAGGAGAAAGCCGACGCGGAGGGTCACCATCATCATCACCATGACCATGACGACGATGAGCATGAGCATCACAGTCATCACCATGATCATGACGACGACGATGAGCATGAGCATCACTGTCACCACCATCACGATCATGATGACGACGATGAGCATGAGCATCACCACCATCACCATGAAGATGGAAAGGAGTGTGACGATCCACATTGCAGCTGCCACCATCACCACCACCATCATGACGGAGGAGAGGTTGAGGAGTATGGCATCGGAACATTCGTATACTACCGTCGACCTGCATTCAACCTTGACAAATTTGAGGCTTTTGTCTCAAAGAAATGGGCAAAGAATATCATCCGTTCGAAGGGAGTGTGCTATTTCAGCATAAATCCGGAGATGTCGTATATGTTTGAGCAGGCTGGTGTCCAGAAGAAAGTCACAGAGGCAGGACAATGGTTCTGCACAGCTCCAGAGGATGAACTGAAGGAAATCCTAGCGGAGAATCCGGAGATTCTGAACGATTGGGATGAGAAGTATGGCGACAGAATGCAGAAGATCGTGTTCATCGGACAGAAGATGGATAAGGAGAAGATCATCGCAGAATTGGACGCTTGCTTGGAGAAATAATTATAGCTTAGATTGATTCATCTAATAATTGGCCATAAAAATGGCAAAAATACTTGAAATACGTAACAGTACGGCTGAGTTTCTCACCTTTCTTGCTCAAAACAAAGAGGATGGGGGCAGGTTGTGTATATGGATGAAACAATCTGGGCAACACAAATAGCAATGGCTTAATTGTTTGATGTTAATGTTAAGACGATTAACGAACATTTGACAAATGTCTTTGCAGAAGGAGACTTGATTCAAGAACGAACTATCCGGAAAATCCGGATAGTTCAACTTGCTCAATTCTGGACGCAATCGAATACTACAGGATATTAGTCCAGTCAAAAGAATCTATCTTGACAAGAACTTGCAGTACCAGGAGGTAATACAGGCTTTCAGCTAGACAAACCGATTGTACAACAGTTTGGAGAAGCTTTCATCTGACCGACGCCAACATCAACGAGTACAGCCGTTTCGACAACCTCATGGCGATCGTGGACTAGAACAAGGGGCTGCCTATATAGGCAAGCCGGAATGTTCGTTGTCAAAAGGGATAGTGACAAGGTGCTGAGGAAATATATCATAACAGGAGAAACCAGCTGTAATCTTATTATTGATCATAGAAAATAAATTCCGATTTATATGAAGATTGTTGAATATACTTTTAGTAGATTGTGCTTCAAGGCTGATGTAATTGAATCCTTGGAGAATAACGATGTTTTTATTGTACATACTCCAGATGGCAGTTTTCGCATGACAAAAGCAGACTTCTATAGAGTATTTCCCAAAATACCTAAAACAAAAAGTTATCAAGAGAGAGGAATTTATCACTGCAAATATCCGCCGCAGCGAGCAATGCAATTTTTAACGGAATCGGTTTCCAATCATCAAAAAAGTATGGATTTGATTGGTGACGAAATTCGAGAAAAGATAAAAGAGATTGGTTTACTGTGGCATAAGTCAGAACATAATCCTCATATTGATGAGGAAATAATGAATCATTGGGAAGGGATAATTGAAACATGGATTAAAGATGAAAGCATGCCTTTGATAGTCAGAAAGAATACGGATAAGAGAGGACAGGCGTTTCGCCACCCCAGTGGTCGAGAAATAATAATTTCAGATAATACATTCGCTATCTGGATTTATGGTAGAGTTTTAAGAAAAGAAATTTATTCCCTGTTCCAACTGAAGGATATGCTGAGTCAGAATAAAATACCAATGGTTTTTATGCAAACAGCGGATGTAAGAGAAAAAGGGAAATACACAAAACCATTGGGGAACTTCTCTTTACCAGGATGGAAGTTATGCCATATTGAGCCGATTGGATTCAATACCAATAAGAGTTTGGAAGAAATAGATATTAATGATCTTAAAGAACATTTTAGGAAGTACGCAAGTCCTAGAAATATGTTTGTTCTTCCGAAAGAGATCGGTTATTTAGGAGAATTACCTATTTTCATTGAAGAACAGAAATACCAATAAATCCCGATTTATCGCATTAGTTCGTTGTCAAAAGGGATTATCATCAGCGGGGAGAGACAGCTTTAAGGGTCATTTATCAAAATAAATTTATATTTTGCCGAAAATCAGAATGCATTTAAATATGAAGAAATTTATTCTATTAGCGTGTCTTTTTTCTTGGGGATTGTTGTCTTGCAATAAAGATGAAGACGAAAAGAATTATTGCAGTAAGGTAGCAAAGCCTATAAATAGATTTGGACATGCTGGACAATATACTTACACTTGTGGCCATTGTGGAAACAATGTAAGCGAGCCGGCAAAAAAAATGTGTCCAACTTACAATTGTTGGTTCAAATAAGTATGAAGGTTCAACAAATAAAATAAATAGAATGAATTCTTTATTCTTGATATTTTATTTGCAACACCCAAAATAGTAAGGCAAAAGGTTACTTTAGTACCATTAGAAAAAAACAAGGTATTGCCTTCCAGGCAATGGCATACTGATGTATTTATAACCCGAGACTTTGTCCCGGGTTATTCTCGTTGCACTCGGTAGAGCCTTCCAGGCTTCTATTGCGAATTGATTGGAAAATGTAGCGGATACATTTTGTTTGGAATAAAGAACCAATTCTTTTCTAATGTTGAAAAACAAATGCGAGAAAAATGCTTTGCAATCACATTATTATGTAAATTTGTAGAATTATAGTGCGGAAATGCACTTTGAAACATAAATAAAAATGGAAATTTCAATTATAGTAGCGACAAGCAAAAACAATGTGATTGGCAGAGACGGTGGAATACCTTGGCATTTGTCTGCAGATTTGAAACGTTTTAAGGCTCTTACAACAGGTCATCCGATTGTGATGGGCAGACGTACATTTGAGTCGATCGGTCGTCCGCTTCCAGGCAGACGCAATATTGTGATCTCAAATTCCGTTAATGCTATTGAAGGGTGTGACGTCATTAAAAGTGTGGATGATTTGTTGAACGACAAATCGTTGGATGGAATGATCTTCATCATCGGCGGAGGCGAGATATACAAACAATTTTTGCCTTACGCAAAGAAAGTTTATCTGACTGAGGTGGAGACAGAAATTGCGGATGGCGACACGTTCTTCCCTGAATTGAATCCAATGGAGTGGATTGAGGTCGGCAGAGAGAGTCATGAGGCTGACGAGAAGAACGACTTCAACTATTCGTTTGTCGACTACGAAAGGTTTTAAGTATGAAGAATAAAAACTATTCTATTTGTTTCGTTGCCGCTCTATTCCTGTTGGCAGTCTCTTCTTGCTCTGTGAACAAGAAGATCCGTAAGGCCGACAAAAAATATGAGATCGGTGAATACCATAAGGCGGCGAGCATCTACAAAACGGCGTATTCTCGTGTGAAATTGTCGGAGAAGCAGACGAAAGGTTATGTGGCTTACAGATTGGGTGACTGCTATGACAAGTTTGGCGAGACGGATAAAGCGGAGAGAATGCTGGCAAACTGTGTGCGATACAAGTATGCCGACACTACATCATATCTTCTTTACGCTGACGTCCTTCGTAAGCAGAAGAAAAATAAGGAGGCTGCTGAGATGTACGACGTCTACTTGAAGCATGATCCTAATTCTCTTGTGGCTCTCAACGGAAAACTTTCTGCTTTGAAATATTCAGAGTGGGAGAAAGCAAAGCGACGTTATGAGGTGTTCAAGGATCCGTTCTTCAACAGCAAGAAAAGCGAAAGCAGTCCCCGCTATCCCGGCGGCGATAGCACAATTGTCTATTTCGCTTCGTCGCGCGACAACAAACAGACAGCACATAAGGTGAGCAATATCACTGGAACTCCGAATAATGATATCTATTTTGCTAAAAAGAACGCTGTGGGCAAATGGGATAATCTTGAACTTGTTGATTCTGACATCAATACAGAAGATGACGAGGGTAGCCCTGCATTCTCGTCGGATGGGAAAATCATGCTTTTCACTCGTTGCCGATACGTGAAGGGTGAGACTCATGGAGGTGAAATCTGGATGTCGCAGCGTCAGAGCGGAAAATGGGGAAAGGCTACTCGTGTGATGGTGTTGAAAGACAGCTCGGTGACGGTGGCCCATCCTGCATTGTCGCCCGATGGCAACTGGCTTTATTTCGTCTCTGATATGCCGGGAGGAATCGGTGGAAAGGATATCTGGAGATGTATGAAGACGGGAGAATCCTATTCTGCGGCTGAAAATCTTGGCCCGGACATCAACACAGATAAAGATGAGATGTATCCTTTTATCCGTGAGGATTCCACTCTTTATTTCTCTTCTAACGGACATGAGGGATTCGGTGGCTTGGACATATATCGCGCTAAAGAGGACACAGCAAAGAAATGGGTGGTGGAGAACATGGGTGCTCCAATCAACTCCAATGGCGATGATTTTGGAATCTCGTTTGTGGCAGGAGCGGAGCAAGGAGCATTCTCCAGCAACCGTGGTGAGATGAAGGGCTACGATAAAATCTACACATTCGTCGCTCCTCCTATCAGATATATCATATCTGGCAAGGTGAAGAACACTGACGGTGATGCTTTGGGTGACGCGAATGTCAGAATCGTAGGTACGGACGGAACAAATGTGAAGCTCAAAACCAAAAATGATGGTTCTTACTCGTTTGAAGTCAAGCCGGGAGTGGAATATGTGATGCTTGGCAATTGCCGTGGCTATTTGAACGAGAATAATGCGGTCAATACTCTTGGACTTGAGGATTCAAAGACGTTTGATATACCATTTACATTGGCATCTGTTTCAAAACCGGTCGGACTGGACAACATCTTCTTTGAGTTTGGTAAGGCAACCTTGACGGCAGAGTCGTCAAAATCATTGGATAAGTTGGTGAAACTGCTTAAGGATAATCCTAACATCACGATAGAGATTGGAGCTCACACAGATAAGGTCGGTAGTGCGGAAGGCAATCTTGCGTTGTCTGGTGAACGTGCACAGAGCGTAGTCAACTATCTGATCAAGGGAGGCATCGAAGCCCCACGTCTTACTGCAAAAGGATATGGAAAGACAAAACCTGTTGTTGCAGACAAGAATTTGGCTAAACAATATTCATTCTTGAAAGAGAATGATGAATTGAATGAGGATTTTATCGACGCACTTTCAAAGGAGGATCAGGAGATTGCCAACAAAATCAATCGTCGCACTGAGTTCCGTGTGTTGAAGACCACATATAATATGTATTAGAAGAAAGACAAGATGAGACAATATTTGGATTTACTGCAGAAAGTGTTGGATGAAGGGGTCGTAAAGGGCGACCGTACTGGCACTGGCACAAGAAGCATCTTCGGACATCAGATGCGTTTTTCAATGAAAGACGGATTTCCGTTGGTGACGACAAAGAAAGTTTATTTCAAAGGCGTGTTGCATGAATTGCTCTGGTTTTTGAAAGGAGACACTAATATAAAGTATCTTGTCGACAATAATGTGCATATTTGGGATGAGTGGGCTGATCCTGATGGCGGACTAGGACACGTATACGGCTACCAATGGAGAAGTTGGCCAGATTATAATGGCGGACATATCGACCAGATCAAGGAAGTTGTGGAGACAATCAAAAATAATCCAAACTCACGCAGAATCATAGTGTCGGCATGGAATGTGGCGGATATCGACAATATGAATCTTCCACCGTGCCACTGCTTCTTCCAGTTTTATGTGGCAGATGGGAAATTGAGTCTGCAGCTATATCAGAGAAGTGCGGACCTGTTTTTGGGTGTGCCGTTCAATATCGCAAGCTATTCGTTGCTTCTTCTAATGATGGCTCAGGTGACGGGATTGGAACCAGGCGATTTTGTCCACACGTTCGGCGACACACATATCTACAACAACCATATAGAGCAGGTGAAACTGCAGTTGAGCAGAGAGCCATTGCATCTTTCGAGAATCAGGTTGAATCCGGATGTGAAGGATATTTTTGATTTCACGGCGGACGATATCGTGTTGGAGAATTACGAATGTCATCCACCAATCAAAGGTGCCGTCAGCGTCTAATGTAGAGACGTACGGTCGTACGTCTCATAATGCGGTCGTGCGTCTCATAATGCGGTCGTGCGTCTCATAATACGGTCGTGCGTCTCATAATACGGTCGTGCGTCTCATAATACGTCCATACGATTCTGGAATCTTGACGTAGAAAAAACACGTCTGCAATAAAAATAATTAAATGATAATGATATAGTAGCGAAATTTCACTACTTTTGGAGAAATATTTAAATCAAAACAAAGCTCATGAGATTTTCAGTGAATAGCGACGAGTTGATGGCTCGTCTTACAGCAACAAGCCGTGTGATGGCTTCAAAGACGGCGTTACCAATTCTCGATAATTTCCTTTTTAATTTGACAGACAGTACATTAGAGTTGACTGCCTCAGACGGAGAAACATCCATGGCAACACGAATGGATGTAGAGAACGTTGAAGGATCAGGAATGATAGCGTTGCCTGCAAAACTTTTGTTGGACACATTCAAGGTGCTTCACGGCAGAACCGTCGACTTCGATATCGACATGAACACTTATGCTGTCAAGTTGAGTTCGGGTTCATGGAAAGCTGAATATAATGGAGTAGACGGAGATGCATATCCAAAGCTGACATCTTTGGATGCAAGCAACACTAATACAGTCCGTATGCAGGCTCAGACACTCTCTTTGGGAATATCTCACACAATTTTCGCAGTCAGCACAGACACTCTTCGTCCAACGATGATGGGAATTTTTCTTGACATTGACGCTGCGGACAATAAAATCACTTTTGTCGCAACAGATATGTTCCACCTTTCTCAGGTGAAATCCTCAATAGTTGAGGCTTCCGGCAATTGCTCTGTGATCCTTCCAGCAAATGCGGCGAAATTGTTGAAGACTATCCTCGGCAAGGAGGGTGAGGATGTTGTTGTGTCGTGGGATGCAAAGAACATCTTGTTTGAACTTAATGATTTCACATTGGTTTGCCGCCAGATTGAAGGAAACTTCCCTAACTATAAAAATGCGATTTCAATCCAGTGGAACAAAGAGTTGGTCATCGACCGTAACTCATTGATATCTGCTGTCAGACACATTGAGCCATTTGCAGAACAGTCTAACAAGGGAGTTAAGTTTGACGTACGTGAGAATCAAATCACAGTGTCTGCCCAGAGTTTGGATTATGGCACAGCAGCTACAGAGGATGTCGTTTGCGCGTACAGTGGAGAACCATTTGAGATGACATTCAAGACAGAGTCTATCACAAACTTCTGTTCGTACATGGAGACATCGGATGTGGTGATGAAGATAGAGAGTCCATACCGTGGAGTGGTGGTTGAGCCGTTGTTCAACACATCGGATGAAGGAGAGGATCATCAGAATTATGAGATGCTTTGCTTGGTAATGCCAATGACAACACTTTAAATATCAGTGTCATGAAGTTGAAATTAACCAAGCCTCTGATTTTCTTTGATTTGGAGTCGACGGGATTGGATATCGCAAAGGATAGAATCGTAGAAATTTCATATTTGAAGATTCATCCAAACGGGATGGAGGAGCAGAAAACCATCCGTATCAATCCTGATATGCCGATTCCAGCAAAGTCGTCAGCGATCCATCACATCAAAGATGAGGATGTCGCTGATTGCCCCAAGTTTAAGGATGTTGCCAAGCAGATAGCCGCTGATTTTCAGGGTTGTGATATTGCGGGTTACAATTCAAACAAGTTTGATGTACCGATGTTGGTGGAGGAGATGTTGCGATGTGAAATAGATTTGAATATCCGCAAGCATAATATGGTGGATGTGCAGACAATTTTCCATAAGATGGAGGCTCGCACACTATCGGCAGCATACAAATTTTACTGTGGTCAGGAGTTGGTGGGCGCGCATGGAGCTATGGCCGACACAAAAGCCACTTATGAAGTGCTTCAGGCTCAACTCGACAGATATCCGGATTTGGAGAACGACATCAAGTGGCTTTCAAAATTCACTACGCAGAAGAGAGTCGTAGATTTTGAAGGACGATTCATTTTCGACGATAATGATAATGTCGTGGTCAATTTTGGAAAACACAAGGGTAAAAAACTTATAGATGTTTTTGTGACTGACCCAGGCTATTATGGCTGGATTCAACGAGGCGATTTTAGTCTCGACACCAAACGTTGCGCGACACTTGTAAAATTGGGACAATTATAGTCGTAGATAAATGTTGAGCTCGTTTGCTTCACGAGTCGGAAGCACGGTCAACAATTATTATATGGGCAGGGTTTTCACTCTGCCCACAATTTTAAATTAATATGCCAAACCATATATTTCAGTTCAAACAGTTTGCAATAGACCAGTCGTTGTGCGCCATGAAAGTAGGCACGGATGGTGTGACGTTAGGTGCTGTGGCAGAAGTGGAAAATGCCAGGAGAGTGCTCGACATCGGTTGTGGCACAGGATTGTTGTGCCTGATGACGGCACAAAGAAATCAGACGGCGGAAATTGTGGGAATTGACATAGATGAAGACGCAGTGCGTGGAGCCACGCAGAATTGTGAGGCATCAAAGTGGGCTGACCGGATCTCTATTGTAGGAAAATCGTTGCAGGAATTTTTGAAGACAGCACCGTCTGCTTTTGATAAAATAATCACCAATCCACCGTATTTTGAGGATAGTCTGAAAGCCCCCAAAGCCAGCCGCACGTTGGCAAGACACACCGACAGCCTTCCGTTCTCTGAGTTGGCGTCATCCGTGTCGACGTTGCTGAGCGACGACGGATCATTGTCCATTATCTTGCCGACGGATGCTCATGAAAAGTTTGAAAAGATAGCTGAGGAATATGGGTTATATTTAAGGAAAAAGACGTTGGTTTATCCTAAACCAGGAGCGGAAGTCAAAAGAGTGGTGGGTGAGTTTGTGAGAATTAAAAATGAAGAATGTAGAATTAAAAATGTAGATGTCGTGGAGTTGACTATTGAGACAGATGTTCGCCACCAATATACGGATGATTATATAAGACTGACGAAAGATTTTTATTTGAAGATGTAGATAAGATGTTCCAGATGGCAGAGTTCAGGAAATGAGGATTCCAAAGGGCGGAACGCCATTGCCCCACTACTTCCGCGAGTGCGTAAGCACGAGCGGAGAAAATGAAGGAAATATGATCTTATCCGATAAAAACATTATATTTGTTTCCGATGTTGTATTGATTAATAATGAGGCTTATGGGAAAATCATTGCTGTCCATATTTGTTTTAATGACTTCATGTATTCCAGTCCCTGATTTTGAAAGGGAAGAGGTGGAGATATCAAAAACACATGGTAATATTAATGTGAAATATGTCAGATGCATCGGGGGAGCTCCAGACCAGAATTACAAAACATATGTAAGCATATCGGATGGAACTCGTAATGATACAATTTTATGGTATAGGAAAATAAAAGATATAGCAATCCATTCAGATACAATTTTGATAGAATTGGATGAGGAAGAAAAAGATGGCACGAAAATTTTGATTTATTAAATAACGCTAAATCGGTGAAATATATATAGTAAAAAATGATAGTTGGAGTGTCATAAATGAGGATTCCAAAGGGCGGAACGCCCTTACCCCTAGCACCTTCCGCGAGTGCGTAAGCACGAGCGGAGAAAAAATGAGGGAATATAATCGGCTACGGTAGATAGAAGAGGGGTATTGTTGTTACACCCTTATTTAATATCGGAATGTGAATTTGCTGACAACATTTATAATTCTAATTCCGCTTTCTCCTTCTTTGTCAACTTATTATACACCAATTGGTAAGCTTGGTCAGTGAGATATTTGACCAGTTCGGTGGTGATTTCAGCATCGTCGAGATGAATCTGCATCCACAGACGTTTATGCCAATGCCAGGCCTGTTCGATGGCGGAGTATTGTCCCACCATCTCATCAAACATCTCCGGATCACATTTAAGTACAAAAAGGTTTGGCTTCTCCAATGGCAGCCCTGCGAAAATTTTTCCACCTATTCTGAATGCCACATAATCGTCGCCAAATGGCATATCCTCGGTGGCATGAGGCTTACTTAAACAGTAGATACGAGCGTCTTCTATAGTCATAGTTTGGAATTTTATAGGTGCAAAGGTAGGCAAAATCTAAAAAAAATTGGATGTCTCAGTGGAAAACGAAAGAAATCCAATTTTAATGAGAATAAAATTAAAATTTTATTTTGTTGATTTATAGTGAAATAATAACATTTTTGAGAATTTCTATAAAAATGGCATGTTAAACATACAGTGTTGGCATGGTTTTTGATATGTATATAGTGTACGTCGAGATGACGGATTCATTTTGTAGTTTAGTCCTAATATTAAATCCTTTTGTGCTACATTAAATGTGTAGTAAAATAGAGATATTTGAGCAATCAGGTATCTCTTTTTTTTTGTCTTGCTTTTTGGTTGAATAAGTGAATACTTAAAGTAATGTAATATTCCAATAAATGTTTATTAGCATTTTTTTTAATTATTGTTAATAAATGCTATCGAAATATTGTTGATTTTTAAAAATTATAACTTACTTTGCAAATTGTTAAAGTGGCGTAAGTCACGAAAGAAAGGATAATATTATTATAGTATAGACTTATATATCTATGTTTGCGAATAGTAAGAAAATAGTTTTGGCTCTGATTGCAGCGGTAGGATTTGCGGTCCCTTCGCTTGCTGTGCATGAGGAATTCGTGGAAGGATACGAATTCTCGTCTTCTCAGGCCAGCTCTAAAATGCAGGAGCGTCCGATGTCATTATATAAAGATGGTAAGGTTGTGTTCTTCAAGGGAGACAGCGCTTATATGGCAAGAATAGGAGACACCTATGAATTGGTGGATATCGAACCATGCCCAGAGTTGCAGGATCTTGGAATTGAAGGAACATTTGCATACGATCAGAAGCGTCGTACGATATATTTTGCAAAGACGGATGAGGTAGGAAATTCGGATTTGTATGAGGCGAAGTGGATGGGCGGATCGTATACAGAGCCAGTGAAGCTTGAAATTCAGGGTTTGAATAAAGTAAGAAAGGCAATCAAAGGTAGTTCTACTGTGACAGCAGGTTGGACATACCGATACAATAGAATATCAGGATTTTTCAATCCAACAATCGCAAAGGGTGGAGACAGAATATATTTCTCTGCTGATTTCCCAAAGAAAAGTTTTGGTGGACGTGATATCTGGTATATAGATAGAGGTAAGGCGACGGACAACACACGTTGGAAGATGCCAGAGAATGCCAGTGATAGTATTATTCCGATGAATTCAAACGCGCGTGATGACTATGCTTGGTGTTATAATGACACATTGCTATATTTCGCATCCAACCGTGGAGGCGGATATGGAGGTTTGGATATCTATGTGTCTCGATTGAAGACAATCACTCGCGAGTCAACAGATACGACTACAGGTCAGGTTAATAAAGAAGAACTTGAAATTTGGGATACTCCGGTTCATTTGGATTCAGTATTCAACTCAAGTTCAAACGATTACAACATAATCGGATCTCCAAAAATCTGTTTGTTCATGTCAAACAGAACAGGAGGAAAGGGAAGTGATGATATTTATCGCCCGGCTCCATTTGTTGCGACGAGAGAGCCTGAGTTGGTGCCAGACTTTACAATTGATGAGCCTAAGGGATTCCACTGGGTGCTAATGTTCTTCGACTTCAACGTAGCAACGATGAAGCCAGAGTATGAGGCACAGTTGGATGAGTTGGTAAGTGCGATGAACGAGTTCCCTGGAGCAATCTTTGAGATTTCCGGACATACCGATGCCCGTGGATCTGATACATACAACATTAAGTTGTCACAGAAACGTGCCGACTATATTAAGGGAATGTTGATCAATCGTGGATTGGATCCAAGCAAGTTGGTGTCAGTCGGACGTGGATTCCACGATCCTGTGATTCCAAACGCACAGTCTGAGGCTGAGCACGAGCAGAACCGTCGTGCCGATATTAAGATTTTGAATGAATAAGAGAGAGGAGGACAAGATATTATGAAAACGAGATTTTTAGCAATTTGCATAGCTTTGTTTAGCACTATATCGGCATTCGCTCAAAGAGATTTGATGCTATCTCAGCAATTCTTCTCTCGATTGAATTTCAACCCTGCAGCGACAGGAAACAGCGATGACGTTGATTTCTTCTTGATTGGTCGTTGGCAGTGGGCTGATTTTGAGGATTCTCCGAAAGATGGAGTGTTCAATGTGAGCAATTATATTGAGTCTATTCGATCTGGTTTTGGTCTCTCAGCGAGTTACGATGATTTGGGTATCGCTAACCATACATTTATTTGCAAACCGGCATACGCTTATCATATCAATCTGAATGAGAGTATGTTGCTTTCAATGGGTCTTTCGTTTGGTTTCCTTTACCATTCTTGGGATCCTACAGATCATAGACTAATAGATCCGCAAGAGGTCGGATTGGAATCATTTCCAGCTGATCCAAAGAAGAAATTCCGACCAGATATGGATTTCGGTATGGAGTTGGCAACTCCTAAACTGATGTTTGGTGCGTCTATTGTTCATATCTTGAATAATGAGGAGATAGTTACGACTAATGTTCCAGGCCGTCAGTTCTATTTGTACACAAGAGCGACATTGTCTCCATCTGATTTCTTGGCGATTTGTCCGGCATTCGTTTTTATGCACAGAAATAAAGTAAGCAAGGTGGAGCTTAATGTTCAGGCATTCTTCAACAGAATGATCTGGGGTGGAGTGACATATCGTCCAGATGTAGGTTCTGGCGCATGGTTTAGCTCAAATGAGGTGACTTTCACTATTGGTATGGAGAGAAATCGTCTTCGCTTTGGCTACGCATTCAATCTAGGTTTGGGTGAGGTTGCTAAGTTGTCAAAACAATCTCATGAAGTGTTGATTTCTTACAGAATTCCAAAGAAGAAAGCCAAGTATCAGAGATTCTTGGAGGACGAGGAATAAGATTTTTTAGACAGATATAATGTGGAGGGTCGAAAGATTCTCCACTTTTTTGTTTTCAGGTTGTCAATTTATGGATTGACAAACGCAAGATGATAGATTGATAATTTTTGTTTGGTTTGTCGTTGCTGTAGGCAGACCACAACGAAAAACGAATAGTAATCAATGCGAGAAGATCTATTAAAGATCCAGCAGTGGCGAATGGTTGTTTGCCAAATTTTTTATGATTCGCTTGTCTTATCGCCCGTATCTTCTGATTCTGAAAAGACAAACCACTAAGATGACTGGAAATACGGATGCGGCAAGCAGACCGTTTTGTATATTCTCACTGGATTTTGTGCAGATTCCCACAAGTGATGGACCTAACGTTCCTCCCATGTCTCCTGCTAAAGCAAGCATTGCAAACATGGCAGTGCCACCCGTTGGAATGCGTTTCGATGTGATGCTGATGGAGCCTGGCCACATGATTCCGACTGCCAATCCGTTGATCATGCAACCAATCAAACTAATATGTGGAATTGGGGATAGGGATGCTGTCAGGTAGGCTGCGAAACATAGAATTCCAGCTCCGGTCATGTAGGAAGTAAGATCGAGATTCTGACCTTTCTTGCCATACCAAAGTCGGCCAAGCCCCATGCAAAATGCAAATCCACATGGTCCTGCCAAGTCGCCAACAGCTTTGTCTACTCCTAATGACGCTTCCGCAAATGCCGATGCCCACTGTGCCATTGTGCATTCTGATGCTCCGGCAGCAACCATCAAAAGAAGGAATATCCAAAACATTTGGTTTTTAAGAAGCTGCCCCATGTTCATTCCGTCGGCATGTTCCACAATAGGTTCGATAGGACAAGTGACAAAATTGATAATGTTATAGAGTGGTATCAATGCCCATACACAGGCTAATATTTTCCAGTTGTCCACTCCAAAGAACGTGAAGAAAAGCGTCGAACCTAGAATTACGCCGACTGCTCCCCAACAGTAGAAGGAGTGGAGCAGACTCATTGTGCTTTCTTTGTTGGGGAAGGGACAAGCCTCTATTATCGGGCTGCACAACACTTCAATAAGTCCGCTTCCCACTGCGTATATGCAGACGCAGATGAGAATTCCTATCATTGGATTGCTGAATAGCGACGGTATAAAAGCCAATCCGACGAGTCCGATCGCCGCCGCAATTTCAGAGATGACGATGCTCCTGCGGTAGTCGATATTCTTGAATTTAGCACAAAGAAAGTCTGTGATTAGTTGGATGATGTAGAATACAGCTGGTATCAAAGCTAAATTTGCTAATGGAATTCCGTATTCACGATGAAATGCAGTGAAAAGAAGTGGGGTGAAATTGGCTACGATCGCCTGAGTGATAAAACCAAGATAGCAGGCAATTTTAGTTTTGTTGTAGTTTTTTGCACTTTCGTTCATATTGTCTAAATCAAACCAATCATATATAACGACTGCAAAATTACCAAAAGATTAAAGCTTATTCAAAAATATAAAATGGAAAATCCACTTCCCCTATTCTCGATTTTTTTGTATATTTGGAGGCAATTTTATGTAATATTTGTATTGTATGAGTAGAGAAGACGAAAACATAGACGACCTAGAATCGATGAATGACGACGAGAATCTCGGCCATTCCAGCTATGTGGTGACTGATATGAACAGTGAGGATGCTCGTCTGCATCTTGGCGGTATGTATCAGCAATGGTTCTTGGATTATGCCTCGTATGTGATCACCGATCGCGCTATCCCATATATAGAAGATGGATTCAAACCTGTGCAGCGACGTATCATGCATACTATGAAGACTATTCATGATGGCCGTTACAATAAGGTGGCTAACATTGTGGGTCAGGCTATGCAGTATCACCCTCATGGTGACGCGTCTATCTATGGCGCTCTTGTCGAACTGGGGCAGAAAGATCTTCTTATTGACGCTCAGGGAAACTGGGGTAATATACTTACAGGAGACGATGCCGCCGCTCCCCGTTACATTGAGGCCCGTCTGTCGAAATTTGCTCTTGATGTGGTGTTCTGTCCGCAGATCACAGATTGGAAGAAGTCTTACGACGGAAGAAAGAACGAGCCTATAACCTTGCCTGTCAAGTTCCCGCTTCTCTTGGCTCAGGGTGCTACAGGTATTGCCGTTACGTTGAAGACGGAGATAATGCCGCACAATTTCAATGAAATATTGGATGCTGCAATCGCTTATCTAAAGGGAGAGGAATTCACTTTGTATCCAGATTTCCCAACTGGCGGTATGTGTGATGTCCAGAGATATAATGATGGAGAACGTGGCGGTGTGCTTCGTGTGAGAAGCCATATCAGCAAACTTGATAATAAGACTTTGGTGATCACAGACCTTCCGTATGGTATGAAGACGGAAGAGCTGAAGGAGAAGATCATCGCAGCAAATGAAAAGGGAAAAATCAGCATCAAGAATATTGTAGACGAGACGTCTTCAGAGGTGAAGATTATTCTCCATCTGTCTGACAAGACCAGCTCCGACAAGATGATCGATGCTTTGTATGCTTTGAATATTTGTGAGAAGAGAATCTCGCCATATTGCAGCGTCATCAAGGATAAAAAACCAATATTCACAAACGTTTCCGAACTGCTTAAGTTCTCCGCCGATCATACGAAGGAATTGCTTCGTAAGGAATTGGAATATGAAAAGGGGGAATTGTTGGAGAAACTTCATTTCTGCTCGCTGGAAAAGATTTTCATCGAAAACCGTATCTATAAGGATAAGGATTTTGAAAATGCGAAAGATATGGATGCTGCTGTGGCTCATGTCGACAAACGTCTGAAACCATTTGTGGCTGATTTCGTGCGTGAGGTGACACGTGAGGATATCTTGAGACTGATGGAGATCAAGATGCGCAGAATCCTGAAGTTTAGTTCCGACGATGCTGATAAAATTATTTTTGAGATCAAAGACCAGATTGCCAAGATTGACAACAATCTAAAGAATCTTGTGGAATACACAATCAACTGGTTCGCTACACTTAAGGAGAAATATGGCGCTGATCACCCTCGTAAGACAGAGATCCGAGTGTTCGACACGGTGGCAGCGGCGAAGGTTGTGGAGGCAAACGAGAAACTGTATGTCAACAGAGATGAAGGCTTCGTAGGTTTTGGATTGAAGAAAGGCGAGGCGGAATATGTATGCCCATGTTCGGAAATCGACGATGTGCTTGTCATCTTTAAGGATGGCAAATACAAGATCATCAAGGTGAAGCCGAAGGAGTATGTCGGCAAGAATATACTCTATGTCAATGTGTTCAAGAAAAACGACAAACGTATGGTCTACAACGTCGTCTACAGAAATGGAAAACTTGGACCAACTTATATGAAACGATTCTCTATCACCGGCGTCACTCGTGACAAAGATTATGATATCACCCAAGGTGAGACGGGATCTAAGATACTTTATTTCTCAGCAAACAAGAATGCGGAGGCTGAGGTGATCCACGTCAAACTGAAGCCGAAATTGCGTCTGAAGGTGGCAGCTATGGACAGAAATTTTGCCGACATAGCAATCAAGGGCCGTGCGTCATTGGGAAAAATGCTGACGAAGAATGAAATCCTGTCTATCACAATGAAGTCGCGAGGTTCCAGCACAATGGGTGGTCGAAATGTGTGGTTTGACACAGATATCCTTCGTATCAACTACGATTCTCACGGCACTTATCTTGGAGAATTCATGTCGGAAGACAAAATCCTCGTTGTCACAAAGAGCGGAGAATACTATATGACTGGATTTGAAGACACATTGCATTTCCCTGAGGATGTGATGTTTGTTGAGAAATTGAATCCGGATAAAGTTTGGACGGTATGTTTGTATGACGCAAACGAGAAGTATGCATATATCAAACGATTTGTGTTTGATGTCACTGCTAAGCCGACATCGTTCATCGGAGACAACCCTAACAGCAAAATCCTGCTTATCACGTCCACCGTCTACCCTCATTTGAAGGTGATTTTTGGAGGAAATGATTCGCAACGCACTCCAATGGAGATAGATTTCGGAGTGGATGAGTTTATTGCTGTGAAGGGAGTAAAAGCAAAAGGTAAGAGAATCCATCCGTCTTGGGTTGTCGGTGAGGTCGTCGAACTTGAGCCTACAAAAGTGCCAGACCCTGAGCCAGAACCAGAGGAAGAGGTGCCGGAACCTTCGGCTGATGATTCCGATGATAATGAAGATAATTCAAACTTGCCGACTGATGAAAATGGTCAGTTGACATTGTTCTAAAGATAATGAAGATGAATAAACAAAGGAAAATAAAAAGAATCTGCGCATTGCTGATTGCTACAATGTTCTCATTTGTAGCGTATGCGCAAGATGAATATAGCGACGGCAGTAGTGATTACACTGAAGACTACAGCGACTACAGTGATGATGGAAGTGCTGGTGGTGGCGGTGAAGAGGTTCCCGACCGTTATGGAAGATTCATTAATCTGTATCCTGGATGTGAGGATAACGAGCCTTCCGAAATTTACGATGCACAGAAGAAGAAACCAGGACTGATTCTTCCTATTTTCCCAGGAGGAGGAGAGGTGGAGTTTTCTCGATATGTGTTCCATCATCAGCAGGGTATTGAAGTAGTCGACTCTGTAGCACCAGGAAAAGGTCCAGACGGTGGCGATTTGCAGTATCTTCTTCGTGGTACTGTGCTTGTAAGAGTCACAATCGACCGTTGTGGAAAAGCCGTGAACCCAGAGATCATAAAGGGAGTGTGTGAAGAATACGATACTGAGGCACTTGAGATTATGAGTGATCTGCCAATATTCAAACCCGGAGAACTTGACGGCATCCGTGTGAAGGTGGCTTTGTCCGTCCCTGTATATTACACACGTAAACATCCGAAGCCAAAGCGTCCGGAGGATGAGTACTACTACGACGACACATATGGCTATTGATCCATGGCTAAGTTAAAAAGCGTTTTTTTCTGTCAAAACTGTGGCAACGAGTCGAGCAAATGGCTTGGCAAATGTCCAGCGTGTGGAGAATGGAACACCTTCGTTGAAGAGGTGGTGAATAAAGCCCCCGCGTCTTCTTCTATAAAGAAAGGAGTGTCGATCGTGTCTGCTAGCGACGAGCGTACACGCCCAGTGTTGATTGAAAATATAGAGGTGACGCAGGAGGTCCGATTCGACACCAGGTGTGCCGAGTTCAACCGTGTGCTTGGCGGTGGACTTGTGCCTGGATCCATGGTGCTGATAGGTGGAGAACCAGGTATCGGAAAAAGTACGCTGGTGCTTCAGGTGGTGCTGAATATAGAGGGAAAGAAGACATTGTATGTGTCGGGAGAGGAGAGCTTGAACCAGTTGAAGATGCGTGCCGAACGACTTGGAACGTATGCCAACAAACAGTGCTATTTTGTCAGCGACAACTCTCTTGAAAGAATCTTCACACATATAAAGAATGTCCAGCCTGAATTGCTGATTATTGATTCCATCCAGACCATAGAGACGGAATTGGTGGAGAGTGCGGCAGGTAGTGTTTCGCAGGTCAGAGAGTGTGCGGCGCAGATTTTGCGTTATGCTAAGGAAAGCAATACACCTGTTTTGATGATTGGTCATATCACGAAAGACGGTACGATAGCCGGACCAAAGATTCTGGAGCATATTGTCGACACTGTGATCCAGTTTGAGGGAGACCAACATTATATGTATCGTATCTTGCGTGCGATAAAGAACAGGTTTGGAAGCACATCCGAGATCGGAATTTTTGAGATGCAGCATAGCGGTTTGCGGGAAGTGTCAAACCCATCAGAGATGCTTTTGTCTCATAATAATCTTGGTCTTAGCGGAACGGCAATCGGAGCGATGATAGAAGGAATCAGACCATTGCTGATAGAGGTGCAGGCATTGGTGAGCACGGCAGCCTATGGTACACCGCAGAGATCGGCAACAGGTTTTGATGCGCGTCGATTGAACATGCTTCTGGCTGTGTTGGAGAAGAGAGTAGGGTTCAAACTGTCGCAGAAAGATGTCTTTTTGAATATAGCAGGAGGATTGAAGGTCAGTGATCCAGCGTTGGATTTGGCGGTGATCAGCGCGATCCTCTCGTCGAACATGGATATAGCGATAGATCCGAGCGTCTGCTTGGCAGGAGAGATTGGATTGTCGGGAGAAATCCGTCCAATCAACAGAATAGAACAACGAATTTTGGAGGCGGAGAAATTAGGATTCAAGAAAATAGTGATTCCTAAATTTAAAAACATAGATTTGACCGGACGACAGATACAAGTTCTGACGGCGGAAAAAGTGGAAGACGCATTCAAGATATTGTTTGCATGATGTAGAGACGGGAGGACATCCCGTCTTTTTTTATTTTAGTTTTTATAAGATTATATATGTGTTTGAAAAAATCATTATCTTTATCCCATTAACCGAAAAAACAAAAGGATTATGAATAAATGGATTTTGATGGCTGCAAGTTTGTTGTGCCTTACACCTGCTTGTAGCGACGACGATAATGATGATTCTATCGCAAACCCAGAGGCCAAGAAGGCAGCCTCACTGATCAATGATATACGTAAGAATCCGTCGGCTTATTCTTCACAGATGGGGGTCGACCTGTCTGAAGTCTCTGCACGTTCGGCTTTGGCTTGGAATGATGCGTTGGCAAAGGTGGCTCAGGCTAAGGCGGAAGATATGGCAAACAGAGATTATTTCAGCCACGTCGACCTTGATGGATATGGAGTGAACTACTTTATCTATAAGGCTGGTTATGAGATTCCTGCAAGTTGGTATTCCGACAAGAGTAGCAACTATTTTGAGAACATAGCGGCAGGTAATGCTACAGCAGATGCTATGGTCAAACAGCTGGTCTACGATGGAGGCAGAGATAATTCGTCGGCAGGACATCGGTCTTCGTTGCTTGGCATTTCAGATTGGAACAGCACATGTACGGATATAGGAATTGGTTATGCCTACAATGCCGACTCCAAATACAAGTATTATTGGAGTGTGATTATTGCCAAGCATGGGTATTAAGACGAAAGACGAAGGGCGAAAGTCAAATATGACAATAGTAAGAAGACGGGAGAAACCCCGTCTTTTTTTATGAATGAGGTTTGGAAATCTCCATGAATGTATGTTTGCGAACATGTTTGATTGAAAATATTTGCATTTGATTTGTTTTGTATTTAAGTTTGTTGAAGTCGAACAAAAGGATTTGGACTAAACGAGGATACCGAAAATCGGGAATAGAGTAGGGAAAGGATTTTATTATATGATTATGGCAAAAAAAACAACGAATAGAGAAAAAGAGTTGATGGAGAATTTTGTTTCCGCAATAAAATATGTTTTTAATCTTGAAATTGATGAAGAAACATACAAAAAAATCACAGCGGAAAAATTCGTTTCTCTAAAAAAAGCGCTCAGTAACATCAACAACATTGTTACATTGAAAGTCACAAATTATTTTATTTCGAAATTAGTTGATGGTAATGTTGTTGATGATGAACAAGCAGATGTCATGAAAGAAGAAATAAATAAAATAAGTGCTAATGCAAATGGATATGATATTAGATATGAAACCGAGAAAATATTGGCAGAAGTAAAATGTAACATTCCTGTAAATGGTAAAACATTCGGAGCAAAACAAGAAGAGGGAATATTTAAGGACATTGATGGCTTATTGAATGGTAAACCCACTGGAAAGGTAAAAAATATTAATGAGTATTATAAGTTTATGGTTTTTTTGAATGCATCGGGTGTGCCCGATAGTGTAAACAAAACACTTGAAAAAAAATATAAAAAAAAGGATGAAAAAAAGTATGATTATTATACCAATGAAAAAGGTGATATCCTAATAGAATATTATACCAATGAAAAAGGTGATATCCTAATAGAAAAAGAGAAATTGAGTAAAAATGTAGTATATATTGTATTTATTTCATAAAAAAATCCTAATAACTTATAGAATAACAGATAGCAAAAATTTACTTTCTCCAGATTATATAAAGTTGTTGCAAAATGCAACCTAGTGTCTCTATGGTTTTTATTAAATTGTGCTCGCCTACGGCTCGCACTTTAGCAGGGGGAAGGGCGTTCCGCCCTTTGGAATCCTCGTTTATGACAATTCCAACTATCATTTTCCCCCTACTATAATATTTTTCTTATTTTGAATTGACGTTATTTTAACTAAATTCGTTCAGTAGCGTCGCAATGTCACGTTTTTTTTGTTTTGGAATTTCATCTTCTTTTGTCTTTGTTGAAAAGTCATATTTCAATTCTTCCCGTCAAAATTTTGAAAGTAGAGGGATTTTTATGTAAATTTGCACGATTCAAAAATAAGGTGGTATGACGATGGACTACGGACATAAGCAATTGGCTGTTGCGGACAACACATCCGCATGTCGTCTTACTTTTTCCTTTTAGTTGCGTTGGTTTTTGATTCCGACGCATTTTTTTTGCATTTTAGAAAAAGAAACAATTTATTATACGGTTATGATAGAAGGAATCAAAAAGGTCATTTTGCTTGGCTCCGGAGCATTGAAGATCGGACAAGCAGGTGAGTTTGACTACTCCGGTTCGCAGGCATTGAAGGCAATGCGCGAGGAGGGTATCAGCACAGTGTTGATTAATCCAAACATCGCAACAATCCAGACTTCTGCTGGCGTTGCTGACAAGGTTTATTTCTTGCCAATCACTCCTTATTTTGTTGAGGAGGTAATTAAAAAAGAGAAACCAGACGGAATTTTGCTTGCTTTTGGTGGACAAACTGCACTTAACTGTGGTACTGAGTTGTACACAAACGGCATTTTTGATAAATATGGTGTTAAGGTGCTTGGTACATCTGTAGATGCTATCATGATCACTGAGGACCGTGACCTATTCGTTAAGAAGTTGGACGAGATCAAGGCTCTTACTCCTAAGTCGGAGGCTGTTGAGTCGATGGAGGATGCTCTTCGTGTAGCACACGAGATCGGATTCCCAGTAATGGTTCGCTCGGCTTACGCTCTTGGTGGTCTTGGTTCTGGTGTTTGCGAGAACGAGGCTGAATTCCGTGAACTTTGTGACAGTGCGTTGGCTCACTCAAAGCAGATTCTTGTTGAGGAGTCGTTGAAGGGATGGAAGGAGATCGAGTTTGAGGTTATCCGCGACAAGAACGACCACTGTTTCACAGTTGTCCCTATGGAAAACTTCGACCCACTTGGCATCCACACTGGAGAGTCTATCGTCGTCGCTCCAATCATCTCTTTGACACAGGATCAGATCACATTCCTTCAGGAGGTTGCAAAGAAGGTTGTTCGCCATATCGGAATTGTCGGTGAGTGTAATATCCAGTACGCATTCAACGCTCAGACTAACGACTACCGTATCATTGAGATCAACGCTCGTTTGAGCCGTTCTTCCGCTTTGGCTTCTAAGGCTTCAGGTTATCCTTTGGCATTCGTTGCTGCCAAGTTGGCTTTGGGTTACTCTCTTGACCAGATCGGTGAGATGGGTACTCCTAACTCAGCATACGTCGCACCGTCTGTCGACTATATGATTGTCAAGATTCCTCGTTGGGATTTGACTAAGTTTGTTGGAGTCGACCGTGAGATCGGTTCTTCAATGAAGTCGGTCGGCGAGATCATGTCAATTGGTAAGTCTTTCGAGGAGATTATCCAGAAGGGTCTTCGTATGATCGGACAGGGTATGCACGGATTCGTTGGCAACAGAGATCTTGAGTTTGGCGACCTAGACAAGGAACTTTCTCATCCTACAGACTTGCGTATCTTCGCTATCGCCGCGGCATTGGAGAAAGGTTATACAGTGGAGAGAATCGAGGAGTTGACAAAGATCGACATCTGGTTCTTGAACAAGTTGAAGAATATCGTTGATTACACTAAGGTAATCGCTAAGTATAGCAAGATCGAGGATATCCCTGCAGATGTGATGCGTGAGGCTAAACGTCTTGGATTCTCCGACTTCCAGATCGCTCGCTACTGTGAGAATCCATCTGGCAACATGGAGAAGGAGATCCTACGTGTACGTGCATCTCGTAAGAAGAACAATATCGTTCCTGCGGTTAGAAGAATCAACACTGTCGCTTCTGAGCATCCAGAGTTGACTAACTATCTATATATGACTTACGGTGCTACAGAGCATTCAATTGACTATCATTTCAAGAATGAGAAGTCAATCGTAGTTCTTGGATCTGGTGCTTACCGTATCGGTTCTTCTGTAGAGTTCGACTGGTGTTCGGTAAATGCTGTACAGACTGCAAGAAAGTTGGGTTACAAGTCGATCATGATCAACTACAACCCAGAGACAGTTTCTACAGACTACGATATGTGCGACAGACTTTACTTTGATGAGTTGAGCTATGAGCGTGTATTGGATGTTTTGGATTTGGAGACTCCTAAGGGTGTGATCGTATCTGTAGGAGGACAGATTCCTAACAATTTGGCGATGAAGTTGCACCGTCAGAATGTTCCTATCCTTGGAACATCGCCAGTTTCAATCGACCGTGCTGAGAATCGTCATAAGTTCTCTGCAATGCTTGATCAGCTTGGTATCGATCAGCCAAGATGGAAGGAGTTGACAAGCTTCGACGAGATTGACGCCTTCATTGATGAGGTCGGCTTCCCAGTGTTGATCCGTCCATCATACGTGCTATCAGGTGCGGCAATGAACGTTTGCCACAATAAAGAGCAGATGCATACATTCTTGAAGGCTGCCGCAAAGGTATCTAAGGAGTATCCAGTAGTTGTGTCAGTGTTCATGCAGGAGGCAAAGGAGATCGAGTTCGACGCGGTTGCTAAGAACGGAAAGGTTATCGAGTATGCTATTTCTGAGCATGTTGAGTTTGCAGGAGTTCACTCAGGCGACGCTACACTTGTATTCCCAGCACAGAATATCTACTTGGAGACAGCCCGCAGAATCAAGAGAATCAGTAAGAAGATCGCTGAGGAGTTGAATATCAGTGGACCATTCAATATCCAGTTCCTTGCAAAGAACAATGATGTTAAGGTTATCGAGTGTAACTTGCGTGCATCACGTAGTTTCCCATTCGTATCGAAGGTGTTGAAGAGAAACTTCATCGAGACAGCTACAAAGATTATGCTTGATGTCCCTGTGGAGACTCCGGATTCATCAACATTTGATATTGACTATGTAGGAGTTAAGGCATCACAGTTCTCATTCGCACGTCTTCACAAGGCAGACCCAGTTCTTGGAGTGGACATGTCGTCGACTGGAGAGGTAGGATGTCTAGGTTCAGACTTCGAGGAGGCATTGCTAACTTCAATGATTTCAGTAGGATATCCAATTCCACAGAAGGGCATTTTGGTGTCATCTGGAGATGTGCGTGGAAAAGTAGAGCTTCTTGACGCATGCAAGATGTTGGCTGCCAAGGGTTACAAGATCTACGCTACAGATGGAACACAGAAGTTCTTGGGCGACCACGGTATTCAGGCGACAGCTGTTTGCTGGCCAGATGAGGAGTCGAACGGAAAGGCAAACATCACTAAGTTGATGTCTAGCCATCAGATTGATTTGGTGATCAACATACCAAAGGATCAGACAAAGCGAGAGCTTACAAACGGATACAAGATCCGTCGTTCGGCAATCGACCATAATATTCCGTTGATGACAAACGCACGTCTTGCAAGCGCATACATCCGTGCTTTGATGTCTAAGAGTATCGAGGATATCAAGATCAAGACTTGGCAGGAGTATTAATAATGCTAAATGAGGAATGCTGAATGCTAAATTATAGATCTACAAATAATTAGTTGAAGCAAACCATTACGTAGGGGAGGGTTTCAAACCCTCCCGACAATAAAAATAGAAATCCCGATTCGAAAGAGTCGGGATTTTTTTTTTGTCTCTATTAATAGATTATATAACAGTTGGTCAAAACGAGGATTGTTAAGGGCGGAACGCTCTAACCCATCCTCCCAACGCGAGTCCGAAGGACGAGCGTATGCATATAGAATCTTAGAAATCAAGAGCTTTTTTACTGTGAGGCCTCCGAGAGGTTTTTCCCATTATTTTATTTATGTGACATTGTATTGTAAATTTTTATATTATCTTTGCAATGGTATCTATGATACTGTGAAATATTTTATACGAGCGTTTACTCGCTTTGCTAAGGATTAACAAATCGGCAAAATTTGAAATTCCCCTGAAGCATGGTGATGAGTAGATGTCTGGGCATAGAATAGATCTGTACCTCCGTGTGCCTATGTAATAGGTGCATGGTTGGTATAGTTATGATATTCGAGCACAGGAATCTGTCATTGTGTGTAGGGGAAAGGGCTTTGCCGAGCCTGTTAATTCGCACGCAGTGGAGTACGGTTCCTGCGCTCGTTTTTTGTTTTATGATTTAACCTTGGGGAATTGGGTGGATATAATTTTAGGGCTATGAGGAAAGATCTATTAATTTTTATTCTGTCTTTGTTTAGTGTGACATTATTCGCACAAAAAGAAGTTGTAATCCCCAAGGGAACGGATGTATTTGTCAAGACAACTGATTCAATTTCTTCAACTTCTAAGATAAAAAAGATAACGGGCTACATTGCAAATGATGTGGTAGTTGATGGCAACACTGTTATAAAGGCTGAAACTCCTGTAGTTATTGATGTTGATTGTCGCAAAAGACATGGCATAGGAAAGCCAGGTAAAGTAAAGTTAGAAGGAGTGCATACACAAACCGTAGATGGCAAAATATTAGCTGTTAAGGGTTCTGCCGTAGAAAAAGGAAACTCGTCAAGAGGCAAAAGTATAGGTTTGACAGTTGGAATGATGTTTTTGATGCCTCCATTCAACTTTTTATTTTTGCTAATCAAGGGTGATAACTGTGTATTTAAGCCTATGGTTATCCCTATGAAGACTAAAGAAGATTTTACAGTAACATTGAATTAATTTTAAATTTAATAATATGAATAAATTTATTTATTTAGCATTATCTCTCGTTTCGCTTTTGTCATTTGCATCGTGCAAGGACGATGACGAGCAGGATGAAAAAGATGGCAAATTGATTTATTCCTATAACACAGCTGATAAAACAGCAAGTGTGGTAGGTATAGAAAACAAGTATGCGACAAGTGTAAAGATACCGTTTTCTACTAAAGGTATCGATGGTGAGGATTATTTTGTAGAGAGAATCATTGATTCGGCATTTATGTGTTGCTTTGAACTCAAGTATGTTGAGATCCCCAACTCTGTAACCGAAATCGGATACCGAGCATTTTTCGGATGTAACTTTACTCAAATAAACATTCCAAATTCAGTAACAACAATCGGTTATCAAGCATTTGCTGAATGCGACAATCTTACAAGTGTTGAAATCCCCAACACAGTAACCGAAGTCGGATATCGAGCATTTTCTGGTTGTAAAAGCATAACAAGTTTGGTGATTCCCAATTCTGTAATGAAAATAGGAGACTATGCATTTTCTGAATGTAAAAGCATAACAAGTACAGTAATCCCTAACAAGGTGACAAAAATTGCAGAGGGTTCATTTAGTGACTGTGATAATTTAACAAGCGTATTAATCCCAAATACTATAACAGTAATAGGAAATAGGGCATTCTATGGTTGTAGAAAACTCACAAACATCAATGTTCCCAACTCTGTAACTGAAATCGGAGACTGGGCATTCTGGAATTGTGACGGTCTTACATACATTGAAATTCCTAACTCGGTAACTAAAATCGGAAACTTGGCATTTTCAGGTTGTAATAACATGAAGAAAATACGTGTGCCAAAAGGATGTGAAGTTGGACGCGATGCCTTTAGTGTCGGGTGCGAAATAGAGTACTACTAATCATTTTATAATTATGCATTTTGCTTTATGAATCAAAAGGCGACTTCGGTCGCCTTTTTTGTGTTTGAAATCGTGAAGCCGTTTTTTTTGTTCATCATACTGAATAAAAATTTTGAAATTTGTTCATCATACTGAATAAAATTTTCTATTTTTGTGCATTATAATGAACAAAATATGGGGATAGCAAAAAATATTATAAGACAATGTATAATCGACAAGCGAGAGGAAATAGCATCTCTTGATGTTGTGGAGAGACCGTTTGTGTTTGAAGATTGTGCAAACTATGTGTTTGTGGGGCTTCGTCGTGTCGGAAAAACCTATATGCTATATCAGCGTCTGAATCAGCTGCTCAGAAAAGGAATTGATAGAAAAGATATATTGTTTTTGAATTTTGAAGACGAAAGATTATCGGAGATGCAGTCGGACGATCTGAATTCAATATTGGAGGTCCATTATGAAATGTCTGGTTCCGACACCAAACCGATTCTGTTTTTTGATGAGATTCAAAATGTGAATCATTGGGATAAGTTTGTACGACGTTTGGCTGATTCCAAATATACAATATATGTGACTGGCAGTAATGCGAAGATGTTAAGTAACGACGTCGCTACAACATTGGGAGGCCGTTTCTTGATTTATGATGTGTTCCCATATTCTTTTGAAGAACAATTGAAAGCGAGGAATGTAGATATAGATGAGGATTGGAAATATTCTACAATTCAGCAATCTAAGATGAATGCTTACTTTTCTGAATATTTCAAGTACGGAGGATTACCTGAGGTCATCAATTATAAAGATAAACGATCGATGCTTCAAAGTCTGTATCAGAAAATCTATTTGGGCGATATATGTGCACGAAACAATATCCGAAACTCCAAGGTTATGGGATTGTTGATAAAGAAACTTGCGGAAAGTGTAAAACAACCGACATCATACAACAGATTACAAAATGTCATAAAATCGACAGGACAGTCTGTTACTGTAAATACTGTGATAGATTATGTCTCATTTGCTGTGGATTCATGGCTGATTTTGCCTATTGAAAATGGTTACGCAAAGATAGGAGAACGTGAAAGTGTAAAGAAATACTACTTTATAGATAATGGAATATTAAACTTGTTCCTTGTTGATTCTGATACATCTCTGCTTGAAAATTTTGTTGCGGTCACTCTGTGCAAAAAGTATGGCAGGGAAAATGTTGTTTATTTGAAAGGAGACAAGGAAATAGATTTTTACATTGAAGAAACCAATACCGCAATCCAGGTTTCTTATTCTATCAAAGATGATAATACAAGAAATAGAGAAGTCGATGCTTTGTGTCGTTATGCTCAAACAAATAAGAATGTGAAGCCGATGATTATCACATGGGAAGAAAAAGAGCATCTTGTAGTAGACGGAATATCGATTGAGGTGGTGCCTATTTTGGATTGGATCTTGGATTTTGTTCATTATACTGAATAAAATCAGCTAAATTTGTTCATTATACTGAACAAAATTTCGTTTGCTCAGAAAAATAGGGACAGGTTTCAAACCTGTCCCTACTGTTTTTTATTTGCCTATATTTTAATTGTGTGTTATCTCTTTATAATCGGATATGCATTGCCATCAATAATCACATAGTAGATTCCTTTAGCCAAAGAAGACGTGTTGATCATTCCGTCGACAGATAATTTGCCTTCTGTCACACTGATTCCATTGGCATCAACAACACGGAATGATGCTCCTTCTTCAGCTCCAGACACTATGATATTATTGCCAATTGGATAAACAGAGATGTTGGCTCCTGCGATAAGCTCCACTGCGGTTGGCTCTTTGATTGTGAATCGAGATTGCGCAGTACAACCATTAGCATCTTTCACGGACACTACATATTCCCTCGCTTCCAAATTATGATATTCATCAATTTCGTAGAATGGACCTCTGTCTAATGCATATAGATATGGAGCATAATCGTAGTTCTCCAAAACTACTTTCACATCTTTTGGACCGATGCTATCCACAGCAGCTATTACTGGGTGAGGATAAACTTTGACAAAAATTGTTGTGTCGATCGACTGATCTAGATATTTCACTTGTGTCGTGATATAAACGTCCTCTTCAGGCTCTATAAGCAATTTCATCAAGCCATGTCCGTCCATTGTCGTTCCCCGCAAACTGATGTCGTTGCTTGAATCGCTATTTTTATAATATTCAGACACTTTGATCTCAAAATTTTGTGGATGAAGCAGTCTGCCTGTTCCTGTTGTGTCGATAGCTATTTCCAAACTTTCTCCTGCACATGAGTTTTCTGCAATGGTAGTTTTTAGTTTCAAAACACCATCCACAGGTTCTTCCTCAACCTCTCCATATTGGTAGACGCGGACATAATCGACAAGCATACGTTGTGGGAAGATACCGTCGTCGATACCTTGCTCGCCTCCCCAGCTTCCACCGACTGCAATGTTAAGAAGAAGGTGGAATCTCTTGTCGTATGGCCACTCTCTATATGATTTGTGCTCGTTGTTGAAACGGAACACCTGTTCGCCATCAAGTAAGAGGATGATTTTTTCCGCATCCCATTCCATACTGTAGATGTGCCAGTTTTGGCTTGGCGACGAAGTTGTCACCGTGTTGCCTTTGTTCGTGCCATTCTTGTGGTTGTATGCCTCAGTGTGGATATTGCAGTGGATCTTGTTTGGATCAAAACCAACATTCTCCATGATGTCTATCTCACCTGAGTTTGGCCATCCTCCATAAGCGTCGTCTGTGGAAAGCAACCATATTGCTGGCCACATGCCACGTCCAGACGGCAACAAAGCTTTGACTTCCACTTTTCCGTAAAGCCAATCACCTTTGCCTTTGGTGATTAGACGAGCGGACGTGTATTGCTTAGTCTCACCGTCGCCATACCATTGATATGCTTCTTTACGAGCTTCGATAATAAGATTGCCGTCTTCCACCCATGCGTTCTTTTTATCAGCAGGAGTATAGTTTTGGGCCTCATTGTTTCCCCAATCCCAGTTGTTGCCCTCTGTATCAAACGACCATTTTGAATTGTCTGGAGTGCCAGAATAATCGAACTCATCGTTCCAGACGAGTTTCCAGTCTTGCTTTCCATACAAGAACGAGCAACATAGTGCTGTGCAAACGGTTAGGAGTAATTTTTTTATCATACCAAGATACTTTATAAAAAGAGTTTATTAACTTATTTTTTGCTCTACAAATGTACAATTATAATAGAACAAAAAGTAGAATGCATTTAGATACAATCAGTTTTCTGGATTTTTATGAAAATAATTATCCAATTTTGTTAACTAGGCACAATGAAAAATCCAGATTTTTGGATTATCCGAGCAGAAGGAAATTCATTTATAATGACTGGATATTGAGAATTTTGTAAGAGGATATTGAGAATTTTGCAAGAGATTTCATCAAATACACCGTTAGGTGTTTTATATCAGTAGGGATAATTTGTCGACGAGGGGGTGCTCAGACATGTGGGCACAAATAAAAACGGACATTGGGAAATCTTGTCGGAGATGAAAAATTAAACTCTATTCTAATTTGAGTTTTCTATCCTTTTTGATAATTTTGTTGCATTAATAACTTTGTATTCGTACTATGGGAATCAAAAGAAACAAAATATATGCGGCTATGATCGGATTGTTGGCTGCTGTAGCTCCGACGTCGGTTTTGGCTAATAAAAATGCAGAGGTATCTCGAAACCTGGAAATCTATTCTACTTTGTTGCGTGAACTTGACATGTTCTATGTCGATACATTCTCTGTTGAGAAGACGGTGGAGACGGGAATCAACGCCATGCTCAACAAGATTGACCCTTATACTATGTATATTCCTGAGCGTGAGATGGACGACCTGAAGTTTATGACTACCGGCACTTACGCTGGTGTGGGTTCGGTGATCTCCCAGCGCGACAGTCTGGTGATAATCCAGGAGGTGTATGAAAATTCTCCGTCTCATAAATATGGACTAAAGGCTGGCGACGTGATCCTTAGCGTCGACGGTGAGAAAGTTGTCGGCAGCACAACATCTGATGTCAGCAAGAAGTTGCGTGGTGTGGCAGGCACATCGGTCAAGGTGGTTGTAAAGCGTGCTGATAAGGAGGTGACTCTTAATATTGTGCGTGACAATATCACGATATCATCTGTCAACTTGGCAAAAAAGATAGGGGAAGACATCGGCTATATCCATTTGACTGGGTTCACTACTGGCACGGCCGATATTTTCAAGACAGAGTTGAAGAGGCTGAAACAGTCTGGTATCAAAGGCTTGATCATCGACCTTCGTTCCAATCCGGGAGGTATTCTTTCAGAAGCGGTAGACATTGTAGGATGTTTTGTGGAGAAGGGTACAAAGGTTGTCTACACGAAGAGTAAGGTAAAAGAGTGGGATGAGACATTCTCCACTACAAAAGATCCTGTCGATTTGGAAATCCCAATTGTGGTGATGGTGAACGGAGAGAGCGCATCCGCCGCTGAAATCGTCTCTGGAGCATTGCAGGATTTAGACAGAGCTGTCATCTTGGGTGAGCGCACTTATGGCAAGGGACTTGTGCAGACAAGCCGTAGTCTTCCATTTGGTGGCAGCCTTAAATTGACAATCTCGAAATATCATATCCCTTCCGGACGTTGCATCCAGGCTATCGACTATGCCCGTACACGTGAGGAAGGTAAGAAATTTGTCATTCCTGATAGCTTGACTCATGAGTTTAAAACAAAGAATGGCAGAATAGTGAAGGATGGTTGCGGTGTGATGCCGGACACAGTCTATACCGGAGACAGTGTCCCTGCTCAGATTGTTTATCAGCTTTACGTGAAGAATATAGTCTTCGATTATTGCACAAAGTGGGCATCTGAACATCCGACAATTCCGTCGATCCAAGATTTCAAATTCACGGATTGGCAGGATTTTAAGAATTTTGTTGTGAGCAAAGATTTCAGCTACAAGACTGATAAGGAAAAACTTTTTGATGCTCTTGTGGAAAAAGCAAAGAAAGATAGCACATACGAGGCTGCAAAACAGCAGTATGACGCATTGCAAATGGCTCTTTTCCGTTGCCAGGATGAAGAGCTTGATAAAAACAAGGAGGACATCATCCGTTTGATCTCTACCGATTTGGCTCAACGTTATTATTTCCAGAAAGGAGCTTCTGAGGAAAACTTGAAATATGACAAGGAGACTAAAAAGGCATCAGACATCCTTCATGACAGGAAAGCATACGACGCCATTTTGTCAACACCTAAAAAGAGTAGCAAATGAGAGCAATGATCTTCGCTGCCGGACTTGGCACACGTCTCCGCCCGCTGACCGACAATAAGCCCAAAGCGTTGGTTGAGCTTAACGGAAAACCGTTGCTTTACCATTGCATAGAAAATTTGAAACGTTTTGGCGTGACGGATTTTATGGTGAATGTACATCATTTTGGAGAACAGATTATAGACTATCTTAAATCCAATGATTTTGGCGTAGACGTGAAAATATCCGACGAGCGTGATTTCCTGCTCGACACAGGCGGCGGATTGAAACGCGCGTTTGAAACGTTCGGCGGTGACGAGCCAGTCATTGTCCATAATGTGGATATTTTTTCCAATGCGGATATCAAAGCGTTGTATGATGCACATACAGCGAGCGATGCAGAGGCTACATTGTTGTGCTCACACCGTGATTCTTCACGTCAGTTGATCTCATCAGAAGATGGCAGACTGCGTGCCTGGAAAAATCTAAAAACTGGAGATACAAAAGGCGACGTCGCTGTGTTTGATGAGCCAAACAATCAGTTGGCGTTTGCCGGAATACATATTATAAATCCATCACTTTTGCGAGAGATGTCTGGGTATCCTGATAAATTTTCTATCATAGATTTTTATCTGGATATGGCAACGTCTCATAATATCCAACTCCATGAGTCGACAGATTTGCAGCTGATAGATGTGGGGAAAGTGGATGCTTTGGCAAAAGCGAGTGAGTTTATCGAAAAAAACATTAATCACTAAACAACGAAAGATATGGGACAGAAACACATTGACAAATTAGATGAGAAAATTTTGAAGCTGATCTCAGACAACGCGCGTATGCCTTTTCTGGAAGTGGCGAGAGAATGTAATGTCTCTGGCGCCGCTATTCACCAGCGTATACAGAAGTTGCAGAAGATCGGAGTAATCAAAGGTTCGGAGTTTGTCCTTGACCCATCGAAGATCGGCTACAACACATGTGCATACATGGGCATCTTCTTGCGAGACGCGAATGATTTTCAGGATGTTGTGGATGCGTTGTATAAAATCCCTGAGGTGGTGGAATGCCACTACACTACCGGAGAGTATGCGATGTTCATCAAGATATACGCAAAGAGCAACCGTGATTTCTTGCGTTTGATTCACGAACGATTGCAGGCAATCAAGGGAATATCAAGCACAGAGACAATCATTTCTCTTAACGAGGCGTTCAAACGTCAGGCTCCAATCATTGATATAGAAATCACAGACGATGATTATGACGGAGACGACGACATCGCTGATGATGTGGTGGATTAAGAATTAATAGTTAATGGTTGATAATTAGTGGTTGACTATTTTTAGTTGGATCTTTTACTGTCTTTGACGACCCAACTGTTAATTCTTAATTGTTAATTATTGACTATATAAGTAAGTGGATAGAATATTTTTATCGATATATAACTTTTTTGAGCAACGGCGTTCACTATTGTGGATGTCGCTTGTTGTGTTTGTTGTCCTCCTTGGATTCTCCGCTTCGCGTCTGAATGTGGAGCAGGACATAATGAAGATCCTGCCAGACAATGGAAACAACGCTGTCCAGAAACTGGTGTTTGAAAAACTCAAAGTGAAGGACAATGTTGTGGTGATGGTGAGCGCAAAGGATGGAAATATCGCGTCTGTTCACAAATGTGCTTTGGCATTGGAAAAAGAACTGAATGAAGCTCTTGTGCCTGAACTTGCGCAAAGTGTGGATTTTTCAGTTGATCCGGACGCTGCGCAATCCACGTCTGATATTATCTATAGCAATCTACCAATTTATATAGACAATTCCGTCTACTCGGCATTAGATTCTATCTTTTCTGCGGATGCCATTGATAGGAAGATGGCCGCAAACTACGAGTCGCTGCATGGACTGTTTGGAAATTTTGCGGCAGACTATATCTATAAAGATCCGTTCGGACTCGCGTCTCCAGCATTGAAAAGCCTTGCCAATACTCGAGTGTCATCGAAATATTCTATAATCGACGGTGGTGTTTACCTTTCCACGGATTCCACAGCAATTGTCACCATTACTCCCACTTTCCCGGCTGGCGATGTTAATGCCTCACAACGGCTTACAGAAATATTGGAGAAGGTGGTGTCGGGACATGATGAAGCAAAAATAGATTGCTTCGGCGGACCAGTGATGGGCGTGTACAATTCACGTTGCATCCAGAAAGATATGCGTCTGACAATTATAGTAGGCATCTTGGCAATCTGCATGATTATATTCTTTTCTTTCCGCGATAGAAAGAGTGTCTTTCTCATATTGTTGCCGAGCAGTTTCGGATTCCTTTTCTCGATGGCAGTGATGGCATTGTTCAAGGATTCGATTTCTCTGATTGCGATGGGAGCAAGCAGTGCGATTATGGGAGTTGTGATGAGTTATGCAATCCATGTGGTGACGCATAAAGAGCATTGCAAGGATGCACAGCAGTTGATTAAGGAGTTGTCGTCGCCATTGACTATCGGTAGCCTCACTACAATCGGAGCTTTCTTCAGTCTGACATTCACATCGTCTTCTTTGCTTGTGGATTTCGGACTGCTTGCGTCTAATATGATAATTGGCGCGATGATCTTCTGCCTTGTCTATCTTCCTCATATCATGAGTTATGGGGAGACGGGGGAGAAACGGAGACTTTTACGATGGATAGAGTCTGTTAATTCGTATAAGATAGAGAATGTGTCATTTTTGGTGGTGGTGATACTTTTGCTTTCCGGCTACGGATTATATCACTACAATGATGTCGATTTTGATGCCGACATGAACCATCTTTGCTACTATCCCGAAGGCGTTATTGATGTGGAGAAAAAACTGCAGAGATCCACGTGTGAAGATGGAGAAGTGTCGATATATTTTGTGTCAGCTGGAGAAACAGACGATGAGTCCCTCGTCGCCTATCATAAGATGAATCATACACTTGACTCTTTGCTTGGCACGGGTGATATAGTGCGTTATTCTCATCTAGACAAATTGCTGGTGTCTGGCGGAGAACAGCAGGAGAAAATTGAGAAATGGAACTCTTTCTGGACGGCAGAACGTAAGCAGACTGTGACTTTGCAATTGAAGAAGTCGGCGGAGAAATATGGATTTCAACCGTCTGCTTTTGATCCATTTGTCAAAACAATAAATGCGGAGTATAAAGCAGACAGAGTGGAGTCGGCATTTGAGAAAGTTCCACAGTCGCCTTTAAGCAAACATATCGACAGTTGGTTCTGTTCGGAAGACGGAATGAAAATGGCAATCTCAAACGTCGTGATGAAAGCGGAAGCCAAACAGAAGGTTTATGATTCGTTTGTAGGCAGCAGGAATGTTGTGATTCTCGACAAACCTCATTTTGTTCAGGGGTATATGCGAAGCGTACAGGATGATTTCAATTTTGTGCTGGGAGTTTCGTCGCTGATTGTGTTCCTTGGATTGCTCCTTAATTATGGACGATTGGAAACAGCATTGTTAAGTTTCATGCCAATGGCATTGGCTTGGTTGATCATCCTTGGAGTGATGTATTTCTTTGGATTGTCTTTCAATATAGTGAGTGTCATAATCTCAACATTCATATTCGGTATCGGGGATGATTTCAGCATTTTCATCACAGATGGACTTGTGGATGAATACAGTAGGGGAAGGCAGACATTGTTGTCGCACAAGATAGCGATCTTTTTCTCGTCTGTCGTATCCATACTCGGCATGGGTGTTCTGGTGTTTGCCGATCATCCTTCGTTGCTTACTGTAGCATATACGTCATTGATAGGAATGTTTGCGACGGTGCTGATCGCGTATGTGTTGCAGCCATTGATATTCAGGTTGTTTGTCACACGTCGCACAGAGAAAGGATTGTCGCCAATCACAATCAATAGTTTGTTCTGGACTATACTTCTGATCGGCAGTTTCGGAATAGCAGGAGTTTTGCTATCCTTGGTGGCTTTGTTGTCATATTGTCTGCCTCTAAAGAAGATTTGGCGTTACAATTTGCTCCACTATCTGATCTGCTATTTCTGCAGAGGATTGATATGGATAGCCACACCTCGTCTGACAAGAAAAGATGCGGACAATGCGCATGAGGATTTTTCAAAGCCAGCGATGATAATATCCAACCATCAGTCGGTGCTTGATATCGTACGTGTGATGGCACTCACCCCGAAAGTGGTGATTATGGCAAAGAAGACAAACTGGAATTCCCCAGTCTACGGAATCCTGCTTCATCTGTCAGGATTTTTCTGCAGTGATGATGCGACGGAAGACTACATACCGCAGTTGAAGACGTTGGTAGCCAACGGTTATAGCATCTGCGTCTTCCCTGAAGGAGAGAGAAGTGTCGACGGAGTGATCGCGAAATTCCATCCCGGAGCCTTCTTCTTGGCAAGTGAACTTGGCATAGACATTCTGCCTGTAGTGTTTGCCGGCCATCATTACGGAATCCGTAAAGGAGATATTATATATGTAGGACGGACGAATATAGCGATGAAGGTTTGTGAAAGAAGAGCATGCGCACCGTCCGACCGGGCAAAACGACTATTCAAGGAAGACGCTGCGGAATATGAAGCGTTGATAAAGAAAGAGTATGATGAACTTTGTCGGGAAATAGACACTCCGAAGAATCCATATTTCCGTCATCTGCTGGAGCAAAACTTTATTCTGAAGGGACCGGTGCTTGAATATTACACCAAGGTGAAAATCAGATTGGAGAATGATTACCTGAAGTATTGGCAGCAGATTCCAGACAATGCCGTCGTATCAGATTTGGGCTGTGGCTATGGTTATCTGTCGTTCATGTTGAGCCATACAATGCCCGATGCGGAGATTCATTCGTACGACTATGACGGGGACAAAATAGAGATAGCCCAGCATTGTTATTCCGTATCTTCAAACCAAACATATAGTGTGGAGGATATTGTAAATGCGGATTTTGTGGAGAGCGACGTCTTCATCCTCAATGATGTGTTGCATTATATGACAGCCGATGACCGTAAGAGCGTGCTTCTCAGATGTCTGGCGAAACTGAAAGACGGAGGAAAAATCATTGTGCGAGATGCTGACAAGAGTCAGGAGAAGACGCATAAAATCACCAAGCTGACGGAATGGTTCTCCACTTCATCTGTCATCCATTTCAACAAAGTGTCCCGCAATATCGATTTCTTCGATGCGGAAGAGATGACAACGTTTGCTGAAAACAATGGTTTGGATATAGACATCTCGGATAATGATGGAAAGACATCGAATAAGATATTCGTTCTTAAACGATAAACTAAAGCGAAATTTAATTTATGAAACATATTAAGGTAATTTATATATTATTAGTTACAGCACTTATTGCGGTGTCTTTATTTATTTTTATTGTCATCCTTTCTCATGGCTTACGTGACAATTCAAACATCAAATATATAGTAACTACAAGAGACACATATGATTATGTCAAAGGTTTTGAAATCAGAGACATGGCTGTGACGAATGAGAATGACATATATATTATGTATTTCCCTTATGGTATCTTAAAGGCGGATTTGAATACATTTACATGGAAGCCTATTGAAGATACTTTAGAAATAGGACGTTATACATTTCTTTTGCCGTTAGATAAAGAAGATTTATTTGCTGTAAATCAGTGGCACAGGACAAAAACCCAATGCTCTTCGGATGGAGGAAAGTCATGGGAAAATGGCTATGTTTTTCGTTTTATAGATGCTGTTTATACAGATAAAGAAAAATCAATATGGATGGTAGACAAAAATATGGAACTCTTTTTATCTCAAGATAAAGGATACACTTGGTCATATAAGTCGATTTATAAAACAGAAGAAGAGGCAGAGAAACAGAGAGCGACGGATGTATATTTTGATAAAGAGGATAATTCGATCTGGATTTCAACTCAAAAGAATTCTATTTTGTGTAGTGTAGACACGGGGGATACTTATATGACGATTACTACCCCAGCGGATCAGATTGTCAATTCCAACAAAGACATGGAGTTTTCCGCAATATATAAGACAAGAGCAATCGGCAAATATTATTATACGATGCAATATGACTATGTCTATAAATCACCTAAAGATAATATAGATTGGAGAACAGTTAAAAATATGTCTTGGTTTGAAAAGACAAAGGATTTCGGAATGATTGCTATTGTGGACGATTCTATTATTGTTAAAACAAAAGCCGATGGCAAAACGGAATGGGAACAGGAATTTTCTGCATCTAAATATGGACAGGTGTATCACAAGAAACTTGCAAACAATGATTTATGGTGTATTACCAGTATGGGATTTTTGTGCCGTATTAGTAGGAATGGAGTGCAAGTCTTTGATATGCATCTAGATCCTAATTTTAAGAAAGAATATGAATCACAGCTAAGAATAAATGCGAATGATACGGTTTATAATGACGTCGAATACTATAATGGCGTTTATTATGCGATTAGATATAATGCGGTTTATTACAGAGAGAAGAATAGTGATACTATTTTCAGATATTTGAGGACTCCACAATATATCATGAATATTTGGAAGGATAGCGATGGTGTATATATTTGTGCTGGAGAGAATAAATATCAGATTAATAAAGAACTTGATGGCATTAAACAATATAACAGTGATTTTTCTGATTTGATGAACAAACAAATAGATTCTCTAATATTTGAAAAATATATTTCAGACTGTTTTTATTGGCATATTGAGAAGTTGCGTTACTGTTTAAAAGACGGCTATTTTATCAAAGGTGAGATAGAGAATGACATTAGTCATTGGGATAATGAAAAAAACAAATTATATTTATATCGGATGCCAGACAGCATTTCTGAGAGATCAGTAAAAGAGATGCTGAAAACCATCTATAGAGCGATGGACGGTTTTCAGGATACTATTCATTTTGACATTACGGAAGAAGAGAGATCGCTTTATAAACAAAAAATCAATGGAGATGTAAAGAGATTTACAGAAGAAACAGAAGATAATTTCTTTTTTGGAAAAACAGAAAAAGTGGTCTGGGCTACGTCTGCACTTGATACGATAAAGAATTTTTCACAGCAAACATTACAAAAAGTTCTAACGGATTATTCGTATAAATATGCTGGCACAAAAAGTAAACATCATACCGTCACACTAAAAATGAATGATGGATCTGTGTTGACTCTTTCCAATTATTATTTTTTCCCAAATTATCTTCTTAATCCATGGACTGCAAACTACAAGAATGAACTATTTTTTCTAAATTCGTTGGCTGTAGGAAAGAAAATAGACAACGTAACCAATGGAATTTTTCTGTCTGGATATAATTCGAATTGGTATGCGTTGAAAAATATACTAGATTATCATTATCGACTTTATTATATACGTTGATATTGTGATAAATTATGGCTTCGTTCACGATGATGTATATCATCAACATAAGCATAAAGGAACAAAAAAGAAAATATTAACTAAAAAACTATAGATTATGGCACAAGACGAAATCGGATACGACGATAAGGAAGCCGTAGAATTCATTCTGGCAAACTTGGATGAAGAGTATGCTGACACAACGGCAGAAGAGGTAGAGTATATCCTCGATATCCTTTACGACTACTACGAGGCCCAGGGATTCTTCGATGAGGATTCAGATGACGAAGTGGATATTGATGAGGACGAGATCCTTCAGTATGTAGTGGATCAGGTGGAGAAAGACAAGAAGGCAGGAGAGAAACTTGCTCAGAAGTTTGATGAAGACCGTATAGCGGATGTCCTAGAAGGAGAGTACGGATACTGCGACAAAACAGGAGTCTTCACAGACAATGAGGACGAGGAATAATTTTGAATGCTAAATTCAAAATGCTGAATTCAAAATTACATAGAGACGCACGGACGTGCGTCTTTTTTTTGTTGTAACATTCCTAATTTATGACTGATTTGTTGTCTCTTCCCCTCCCCAAAAGTCGTAGACTTTCTCTGTGGTTTTATTAAATTCTGTGTGCTCGCCTTCGGCTCGCACTATAGCAGGGGGGTAAGGGCGTTCCGCCCTTTGGAATCCTCGTTTATGATACTCCAACTATTTTATATTTTCGAGAACGTCAATCTTGTATATAAATTCCTTTTACGGTGTGAAAATGAACCATAAAACCGAGTAAAAAAGAGCAATTTGCCATTGTAATATTTGAGTGGCTTACATTATGAAAAAAATATGATGAAAAAAAGTGAAAAAAAATGTGTTTTTGGTGCATGTTATTAAAAATAAGTGTAATTTTGCAATCGGATTCAAAAACACGAATTTGTTTAATTCATATTATATACAAGAGAAATGAAAAAAGTTGTTCTATTCTTTGTTGCTGGTGCTGCTCTTTGTCTAGCATCTTGCTGTGGTTCTAAGTGTGATAAGGCTGCTTGTGATGCTGCTGCTGCTGATTCTGCTGCTATCGCAGATTCAATCGCTAAGGCTGATTCAGCTGCTGCTGCTGTAGCTGCTGCTGCTGATTCTGTAGTTGCTGCTGCTAAGGCTGCTGGTGACACAGTTGCTAACGCTGTAGAGGCTGTTGCTGAGGCTGCTGCTGAGGCTGCAAAGTAATAACTTTACGCTGAAAACATAAGGCTCCATCCTTTCGGGTGGGGCCTTTTTTCTTTACTAAAAATTCTTAAATGTTGGAAAATAATTGATGCGTGTAGGGTGGTAATGCATAAAATTATGTGTAATTTCGCAATTGGATTTGATAATTATAGGTGATGAGAAAAGAAGTAAAAACATTTTTTGCGGTTTTGATGTCGTTGATGTCAATTATTTATGTGAACGCACAACAATCAGGATTGTCTCCTGATCTTCAGAAAATAATTTGGGCTTCTCATTTTGTGATCAACAATTATGTGGATACAGTCAACGAGAAAGAGTTCGCTGATGAGGCAATCGCTGCCATGTTGCAGTCGTTGGACCCACACTCTTCTTATATTCCAAAGGAAGAGGTTGAAAAAGCGAATGAAGGTTTGCGTGGCGATTTTGACGGAATCGGTGTCACATTCCAGATGTTGGAAGACACAATGGTTGTGATGCAGACAATCAGTGGTGCCCCCGCAGAGAAAGTGGGAATCATGGCCGGCGACAAAATTATATCAGTAGACGGTGAGAACATCGTCAAGATGAGTACGAATGAGATACAGAAGCGTGTACGTGGACCTCGTGGCACGGATGTGAATATCACTGTCGTGAGAGGCGGTGAGACTGGACCGTTGCAGTTTACTATCACAAGAGATAAAATTCCTTTGTATAGTGTCGACGCGTCTTATATGATAGACAATGAGGTGGGCTACATCAAGATCAACCGTTATGCTCGCACCACTATGGATGAGTATGTTGAGGCTTTCAACAAACTTTCAAAGCAGGGAATGAAGTATATGATTATCGACCTTCAGGGCAACGGTGGTGGATTCTTGAATACGGCAAAAGACCTTGTGTCTATGTTTGTGCCGGATAATTCGATGGTGGTTTACACAGAGGGTACGCACCAGCCAAGACAGGAGTTTCGTTCGTCTGACAGATACTTTGATGGCGACGGAGCAATGATGGCACCTGCAAAAAGAAAAGAGGGTCAGTTCCGTGAGAATGTGACGACACTTGCTGATCATAAAAACAGACTTGTTATTCTTGTAGACGAGAATTCAGCCTCTGCGTCGGAGATTACAGCTGGTGCGTTGCAGGATCTTGACAGAGCTGTCATTGTTGGCCGCCGTACATTTGGAAAAGGTTTGGTGCAGAAACCGTTCAAGTTTGCAGACGGAAGTGAGATGCGTCTTACAATCGCCAAATACTATACTCCGGCAGGAAGATGTGTGCAGAAACCATATGAGAAGAATGGCAAGAAAGATTATGCCAAGGATTTGAGCGACAGATGGGCACGTGGTGAGTATATGCATGAGGACAGTATCTCATTCCCAGATTCGTTGAAGTACACTACTTTATATAGAGAGCGTACAATCTATGGAGGTGGTGGTATCATGCCAGATGTGTTCGTTCCGCTCGACACTACTTACAACACAGCGTATTACAGAAAGGTGATCGGTAAGGGAGTGCTCAACAAATATTGCTTGAAATATGTGGAGCGTAACCGTGAGAAGTTGAATGGCAAGTATGACTACGAGCAGGAAGGTTCGTTTGCAGAATTCAATAAGACATTCGTTATTACGGACGATATGTTGGAAGATTTGTTGAAGCAGGCGGATGAAGCTAAGATCGAGCGTGATGAAGAGCAGATCAAACGTTCGCGTGAACATATGAAGATCAATATGAAGGCTTTGATTGCAAGCGATCTTTGGGGCCGTGGCACATACTACGAGATCATGAACACCCAAAGTGATGTTGTGAAAAAGGCTTTGGAGATAATCAAGGATCCAAACCTTTATAAGGAATCATTTGTGGACCGAAAGAGTAAGGTTAAGGAAGACGGAAAGAAAGACAAGAAAAAGAAATAAACTGTAGAGGTTTAGAGAGTAGTGGTTAGAGTTTATAGTTTTTTAGGTTAGAGAAGACGGAGCAGTGAACAGTTCCGTCTTCTTTTTTATGTTTTATAAACGAAGTCAATCTTCATAAAACATTTTGTAGAGAGTGCGTTTTAGTTGTTTGGCTTCATCATCAGATAAGGTTCCTATTTTTTCAAGATTGTTTCCGAAACGTTTGATTGAAACAGTTCTTGATACGGATATAGTGTTTTGATTATTAACTGACGCTGAATTTGTAATGATATAAAAGAAAAAAAATGTAAAATGTTTTACAATATAAAGTATTGCTTGTATCTTTGTGCTGTTATTTTAGAGTATGATTTTTCAACAGTTGGTTAATCGGCTCTTGCAATTGTTGAGAATGTTAAATTACAGAGCCTGTTATAAGTAAATAATTTATGTTTGGCAAAAAAACATTTTGTTGGTAATTATTTTTCTCTTGGTTAGTAGTATTGTACATGCGGAAAAAGTAGATCAAGCCTACGCACAGAAAATTGCTCGAAATTTCATGATGAGATCTTATGAAAAAGAGACTATCAGAGATGTTATAACGTTTTCATCAGAATCAGATGTGACAATGTATGCCTTTAATTTTGAAGATGGAGGATTTGTTTTGCTATCTGCAAGCTTAAATTCTGATCCTATTCTAGCCTATTCTAATAAAGGATATTTCCCTCGTAAAGATAGTATAGATAATGTTGGTGTGGTTGAATTTATAGAAGACTGTGAGAAAAAAATTATCATGAGGGATTCTATATTAGAATGCCAATTAAGAAGTGACGAGATTTTAGAATCAAAAAAGAAATGGGAAGAATGGTCTTCTGATAAAGGATCTTCTTATTTTCAAAGTGCAGGAGAAAATATAACCAAGGTATCCAATTTGTTGTATGATCAGGATAGAGGTGGATCTGTTTCATGGAATCAATACGGCTGTAAAGGAGAGTATTCTTGTTACAATTATGAACTTGGTAGTTGGTATGTGTGTAATAATCCAAATAATATCTCGTACAATGCGAAAATCCCAGCTGTTGAAGGTAAGTGTGAACATGCGATAGTTGGGTGTGTCCCTTTAGCCATCGCTCAAGTATTATGGAAATGGAAATATCCAGAGAAGGTGTCATTTAAATATTTGGAAGAGGATATAACGAGTTATTATAACTGGGATTCTATGCCTTCGACTCTGAGTGTTGAGTCTTCCATTGTCAATATGAATGAAATATCTACTTTGTTAAGAGATTGTGGATGTATGTTGGGAGCATCATTTGGTTGTAATGGAACATCTTCTAGTCCTGATTACATAATTAGCAGAATGGTCAGGAACAATCGGATTGGATACAATTGCTATGATATGATTTATACAGCAGAGTATTCGAATAGAACAATAGGTACGGAACTCAAAACATATTCTATATCTGATTTGACAGAGATTTTTGAAAAAGAATTGATAGCAGGTCGCCCTATAATATTGTCTTCGTATGCTAAATTATATCCAGAGCTATATCCAGATTATGAGTCGGGACATTGTTATGTCGTGACTGGATTTGAAAAAAGATCAGATGGACCTTATTTTACTATTAATTTTGGTTGGGGTGGTTCATACGATGATGTGTATTATAATTTGGATTTTTCTGCAACGGATGATGAAATTATAAATGAATTGGAAGGTGATTTGTTTGCTCATAGTAGAAAAAAAGTGGCATTGATTGGATTGTCTCCTAAAAAAGGGAACGAAAATGGAGAACACAAGGTAGAGGCAGTGTGTACGAATGCCTCTATTTCGGATTATGGAGTTGGTAGACTTTCATTTAATGTAAAAAATGCAAATTCCTACATATTAACAATCAAATATAAGGGTAAAAAGAAACAGCTTTTAACTCCTACTTTGTCTATGTGGAGGGATATTGACGTTGTTGTTGCTAGAAGAGCGGAAAACTTATTTGATGATGGAACATTTGAACTTTGGTATAGCTCTAACGCTACTCTTAACAATAAGGTAGAAACAGATTCTGGAATTGAAACATCTCCTACTACATATCAGGTGACATTTTTTAACAACTATGGTGAGATTGTTACTTATAGTGGTGAATTTTCAAGAGAAACTATGACTAAGAGTAATGCGGTTATCTCAGATACTTCAATTGACATTTTCCCAAATCCGTCCAATGGAATCCTAAATATTGTTGCAACGGAAGAAATCAAGTCTGTTGTAATTACAAACGCTATTGGTGTCCAGCAAAAAGAATTTAAGGATTGCAATACTTCTCGATATAAAATTAATGTAGAAGATTTGCCTTCTGGTATTTATGGTATTACCGTTAATACCACAAAATCAAAAATTGTAAAACAGATAATACTTAAGTAAGATGAAAAATATTTTTTGTGTCGTTTTCTTGTTAGCAAGCATAGCTGTTAATGCATTTGAAAACGAAAATTCTGCTTTGAATTTTGCATGGGATTATGCAAGAAAAAATATAGAACCTGAAGGACCAATTGGTTATAGAATAGGAGTCATGACTCAGAATGTTGAATTCATAGTCAATGTTAACATAACTGATTTGCCACCGGAAGAACCGCAAGTTTTTCTTGATACTATCTATATTCCTCAAGACAATTACGTGATCGGCATAGAAAAGAATATAGGACATTTCGGCGGATGTCAACCATACACATTACTATTTCTTTCAAAGAAAGATTCTTCTTATTCTGCTGTTGAGTCGTGTGGAGATTTTCTAAACGGTTATAATTGTGATATCCCTTTCCAAAATATGATGACAAGAGTAAGTGTTATTGATACATTGTTATCTAATTTGGATGATTTTATTAATGGTGGTGCTTGTAATGTCTATATGTTAGATGACATAGCTTCTGATACATTAGAAATATCACCGTGTTGGCAATTTTTAATAGAACGTGGTTCTGATAGTAGTGCTGTTTCTGTTGCTTTTTCTAAAGAACTTGGCATTGAAAATAAGTGGAATTACAGTTCTGAGGAGATTTCATATCCAGACTCTATAGTTGGATATTCTCTTGTATATTCGCGTCAGGATGGAGCTGTAGGAGACATAGATTCAGAATTTTTGTATGAGATATATCCTAATCCTGCGTCTACTTTTGTAAATGTTCGTTTGGAAGGCTCATCCGTGTGCCTTTATAGTATAGACGGGAAAAAGCTAAAATGTGAGGATAGTAATAAGATAGATGTTTCGGAATATTCTTCTGGCAATTATCTTTTAAAAATAACAAAGGATGATATTTGTAGGTATCAAAGACTGATGATTAAATAACAGATTATAAAAGTTTTAAAAGATGGAGGTTGTCTAACAGCAATCTCCGTTTTTATATATTTTGATACCTAAAAAGACGAATTTAATCTTCACAAAACATTTTATAGAGTGTACGTTTTAGTTGTTTGGCTTCATACTTACCATTCCCATTCTCCGTTCAAGTCGTCTAATGAATCTTCAAGAAGTTCTTCTTCATTCAAAGCATGTAGCCTCTTTGCATCTTCAGCCCATCCTTTATGCGGTGTGCTTTCTGATACAATCAACTTGCCGTCTTCTACACGTAATTCTAAATTAGAATCTTTTGTCAATGCTAATTCTTTCAGTATGCGTGCAGGCAGTATCATTCCTAAACTGTTACCGATTGATATTACTTTTCCTGTCATATTTGTATAATTTTGAAGTTTATGCAAATATAGCAAATGTTATAACTAATTATAATGTACGATCGCTTTCTTGCTTCTTTTTTTGTGTGATAAATAATAAATGAATATCCGAATGCGAATGTTCAAATTTAATTTAAGTATTTGGTTATATAGAGTCGAGGATTGTTAAGGGCGGAACGCCCTAACCTCTCCTAAAATGCGAGCCGTAAGGCGAGCACATATAATTTTATAGAAGCACATTAAACGCATTTTTTACCGCTCGCCCTTTGGACTAGCGGAAGAGTCTGGATTAGAGCGTTCTGCCATTAACAATCCTTATTTTTTGCTGCAGAATGTGACCTATGCAAATTATTTTTACAAATTTGAACAGCTTCTCAATTTTGCATGTTTTTTAGCATATTTTGTTGAAACGGAGGTCTGTTATTCACAATTTGAGGATTTTTTCAAAATTCTCTTTCTATAATCAAAAATTATCACGAAATTTGTGCGATTTTTTAAGAACTGAAAAAAATAAAAGAATATGCACGCATACAGACCATTGAATTTGGTGCTTGAAGATGGTACCGTATTTGAAGGAAAATCGTTCGGATACGAGGCTCCTGTTTCTGGAGAGGTGGTATTTGCCACGGCTATGGTAGGTTACCCTGAAAGCTTGACGGATCCATCTTATGCAGGCCAGTTGTTAACAGTCACATTCCCACTCGTCGGCAACTATGGAGTGCCAAACGACGAAAAGGATGAGTTCGGTATTTCCAAATTTTATGAGTCTGACAAAATTCAGGCATCCGCAATCATTATTTCCGACTACTCCGACCGCTACAGCCACTGGAACGCTGTGAAGAGCCTTGGTGATTGGTTAAAGGCAGAGAAAATTCCTGGAATATGTGGCATTGACACCCGTGAACTTACGAAGATCGTTCGTGAGAAGGGTGCGATGAAGGGTAAGTTGGTGTTCCCTGATGAAAATAAAGACATTCCATTCGTCGATCCGAATGAAGAGAATCTTGTGGCTAAGGTAAGTTGCAAGGATGTTGTCACTTACGGAAAGGGTAAGTACAAGATCGTGATGGTCGACTGTGGTGTCAAGAACAATATTATCCGTTGTTTGTTGAAACGAGATGTGACCCTAACTCGCGTGCCTTGGGACTACGATTTCAACACTCTTGAGTATGATGGACTATTCATCTCTAACGGTCCGGGTAATCCAGCTCTTTGTGGAAAAACAGTGGAGCACATCCGCGTCGCATTGCAGAAAAATAAGCCAATCTTTGGTATTTGTATGGGTAACCAGTTGCTTTCAATCGCAGCGGGAGCCCAAACTTATAAATTGAAGTATGGTCACCGCAGCCACAACCAGCCAGTGAGCATGGTAGGCAGCACACGTGCATACATCACTTCGCAGAACCACGGTTTTGCCGTCGACAATAAGACTATCCCATCTGATTGGGAGCCATTGTTCATCAATATGAACGACGGTACAAATGAGGGTATCCGTCATAAGTCTAAACCGTACTTCTCGGCTCAGTTCCATCCAGAGGCAAGCTCAGGTCCTACAGATACAGAATTCTTGTTCGACACATTTGTGGATATGGTTGCAAAGCAGAGCAAAGAGCCTGTAAGCATCATCGACGAGGGCAAGTTCACAGGACCTAAGAAGTATAACAAGGTATTGTTGCTTGGTTCAGGAGCATTGAAAATCGGTGAGGCAGGAGAGTTCGACTACTCTGGCTCACAGGCGTTGAAGGCTCTTCGTGAAGAGGGCGTGAAGACGGTGCTTATCAATCCGAACATCGCTACAGTACAGACATCAGAAGGTGTGGCTGACAAAGTATATTTCTTGCCTGTCACTCCTGAGTTTGTGGAGAGAGTCATCCAGAAAGAGCGTCCAGACGGTATTTTCTTGTCGTTCGGTGGACAGACAGCGTTGAACTGTGGAGTGGCTCTATATAAGGGAGGCATCCTTGAGAAATATAATATAGAGGTGCTTGGAACACCTGTCCAGGCAATCATCGATACCGAGGACCGTGAGATCTTCAACTCGAAGTTGGCTGAAATCAACGTCAACTATATTAAGAGTGAGGCAGTTACAGATATCGACCACGCATTGAAGGCCGCAAACGAACTAGGTTATCCAGTGATCGTGCGTGCCGCTTACGCACTAGGTGGACTTGGTTCTGGATTCTGCAACAATGACGACGAGTTGAGAATACTTGTCGAGAAGGCATTCTCATATTCTCCACAGGTGTTGGTAGAAAAGTCGTTGAAGGGATGGAAAGAGGTTGAGTATGAGGTTGTACGTGATAAGTACGACAACTGTATTACAGTATGTAATATGGAAAACTTCGACCCTCTTGGTATCCATACAGGTGAGAGTATCGTAGTAGCACCGTCTCAGACACTTTCAAATAAAGATTATCATAAACTACGTGAGACTGCAATCCGCATTATCCGCCATATCGGAATCGTAGGAGAGTGTAATGTGCAGTACGCATACGATCCACAGAGTGAGGATTATAGAGTGATCGAGGTTAACGCCCGTCTTTCAAGATCTTCTGCGTTGGCATCAAAGGCGACGGGATATCCACTTGCTTTTGTCGCAGCAAAACTTGGTATGGGTTACGCTTTGCCTGAGCTAAAGAACTCAGTGACAAAAGAGACTTCAGCATTCTTTGAGCCTGCACTTGACTATATCGTATGTAAGATTCCACGTTGGGATCTTGGTAAATTCCATGGAGTCAGCCGTCTGCTTGGATCTTCAATGAAGTCGGTCGGTGAGATCATGGCAATCGGACGCACATTCGAGGAGAGCATACAGAAGGGTCTGCGTATGATCGGACAGGGCATGCACGGATTTGTTGCAAACAAGAATATGATGGCAGATGATTTGGATTCTGCTCTTTCTCAGCCAACCGACAAACGTATCTTCTTTATCGCACAGGCTCTTCACGAGGGATATACTATTGAAAGAATCCACGATTTGACAAAGATCGACTTGTGGTTCTTGCAGAAACTTGAGAATATAATCAGACAGGAGAAGGATCTTGCCGGATTCAACTCATTGAAGGAGTTGCCAGATGGCATTCTTCTTCGTGCAAAACAGTTGGGATTCTCCGACTTCCAGATCGCACGTCTTGTTACAAAATGTAGCAACGATGTGATAGAAAAAGAGGTTTTGAATGTACGTGCACACAGAAAGAGCAGAGGTATCGTGCCAGTTGTGAAACAGATCGATACGCTTGCTGCTGAGTATCCAGCACAGACAAACTATCTATATATCACATATTCAGGTACAGCAAACGATGTTAAGTATGTTGGCGACCGCAAGTCGGTAGTCGTGCTTGGATCAGGAGCTTACCGTATCGGATCATCAGTAGAGTTCGACTGGTGTGGCGTAAATGCGTTGAACACAATCCGCAAAGAAGGACTTCGTTCAGTGATGATCAACTACAATCCGGAGACAGTTTCGACAGACTATGATATGTGCGACAGACTTTACTTCGATGAGTTGAGTTTCGAGCGCGTGATGGATATCATAGAACTGGAAAATCCGAAGGGAGTCATCGTGTCGACGGGAGGACAGATTCCAAACAACCTTGCTGTAAAACTTTCTGATGCAGGTGTGACATTGCTTGGTACACAGGCTGTGGATATCGACCGTGCTGAGGACCGACAGAAGTTCTCATCTATGTGTGATGAACTTGGAATCGACCAGCCACGTTGGAGTGAACTTACAAGTCTTGAGGATATCTACGGATTTGTTGATGAGGTCGGATTCCCAGTTTTGGTACGTCCATCATACGTGTTGTCTGGAGCCGCAATGAACGTCTGCTACGACAAGTCGCAGCTTGAGAATTTCTTGAAGTTGGCAGCTAACGTATCAAAGAAACATCCGGTTGTTATCTCTGAGTTTATGGAGAGATGTAAGGAAATCGAGATAGATGCGGTAGCACAGAACGGAGAGATTGTTGTTTACGCAATCAGTGAGCATATCGAGTTCGCAGGAGTTCACTCAGGAGATGCGACGACACAGTTCCCACCACAAAAGATATATGTTGAGACAGTTCGCAGAATCAAAGCGATCGCGCGAAAGATTGCAGCCGCACTTCATATTTCCGGACCATTCAACATTCAGTTTTTGGCAAAGAACAATGAAATCAAGGTTATTGAGTGTAATTTGCGTTCGTCACGAAGCTTCCCATTTGTCAGCAAAGTGTTGAAGATCAACTTTATTGAGCTTGCCACAAGGATTATGTTGGGCCAGAAAGTGGAGAAGCCAGAGAAGAGTGCGTTCGACCTTGATTATGTAGGAGTTAAGGCATCGCAGTTCTCTTATGCTCGTCTGACGCAAGCGGATCCGGTACATGGAGTGGATATGAGTTCGACAGGAGAGGTAGGATGTATAGGCGATGATTTGTCGGAGGCATTGTTGAAGTCGTTGTTGTCGGTAGGCTACAAGATTCCAAAGAAGAACGTGATGATTTCGTCAGGAGAGGCAAAATCGAAAGTAGATTTGCTTGACGCCTGCACGATGCTTCAGAAAAACGGTTTTGATATCTACGCCACATACGGAACATACAAGTTCTTGGATGAGAACGGAATCAAGTCAACGCCAGTAGGTTGGCCGGATGAACCAAATGCAAAGAAAAATGTCATGGAGATGATCCATAACAAAGAGTTTGATTTGGTGATCAACATTCCAAAGAACAATACGGAGCGAGAGATAAAGAACGGATATGCGATACGTCGTGGAGCGATCGATTTCAATATTCCGTTGATTACCAATGCCCGTCTTGCAAGTGCATTCATCCGTTCGGTTTGCGAACTTAAGTTTGAGGACATTAAGATCAAGAGCTGGGACGAGTATTAATATGGATTAAAATGCAAAATGCATAATGAAAAATGGAGACGTGATGATTCGCGTCTCCATTTTTTTTTGAATATTTGGTAGGATTAAAATGATGGTTGAAGTGTCATAAATGAGGATTCGAAAGGACGGGACGTCCTTCACCCTTCCCACTTGCGAGCAGAAGGCGAGCGTATATAAAACAAAAAAAACAGAGAATATAAGTTTTCAGAGGAGTTCTGTAAAATAAATGCAAAAGAGATCGACAACGTTATGGTAATTTATCAACAATTTTCCGAATTTTGAATGAATGTTTGGATAGAAGAAAAATAATCACTACTTTTGCACCGCTTTTAGAGCAAATTATTTTAATTAATTAATAAACAAGTTATGTTGAATCATTACGAGGTCGTTTTCATCTTAACTCCCGTTTTGTCTGACGAACAGATGAAGGAAACGGCAGAAAAATTCAAGAGCGTACTTGTTAACGAAGGATCAAAGATCGTTAATGAGGAGCTTTGGGGTATGCGTAAGCTTGCTTATTCAATCGACAAGAAGAGCTCAGGCTTTTACTGCTTGTTCGAGTTTGAGGCAGAGCCTACAATGGTAGAGAAATTGGAGCTTCAGTTCCGTCGTGACGAGAAGGTGCTTCGTTTCTTGACTACTAAGTTGGACAAGTATGCAGTTGAATATGCTGTAAAGAGAAAGAACGGCAAAAATAAGGAGAACTAAGACATGGCACAGAACGCATCAGAAATCAGATATTTGACGCCTCCTACAGTAGACGTTAAGAGAAAGAAATACTGTCGTTTTAAGAAGAACGGTATCAAGTATATCGACTACAAGGATCCTGAATTTTTGAAGAAGTTCCTTAACGAGCAGGGCAAGATTTTGCCTCGCCGTCTAACTGGTACATCTTTGAAGTTCCAGCGTAAGGTTGCTCAGGCTGTTAAGCGTGCACGTCACCTTGCATTGCTACCATACGTAACAGATTTGTTGAAGTAATAAACAGGAGGAATAACAATGGAAATTATATTGCTAGAAGACGTTGCTAATCTTGGTTACAAGGATGACGTTGTGAAGGTAAAGAACGGATACGGTCTTAACTACCTTATTCCTCAGGGAAAGGCTATCGTTGCTACTCCTTCTGCAAAGAAGGTATTGGCTGAGAACTTGAAGCAGAGAGCTCACAAGCTTGCTAAGATCAAGGCTGATGCTGAGGAATTGGCAGCTAAGTTGAACGCAGTTTCACTTACTATCCCAACTAAGGCTAATAAAGAGACTGGAGCTATCTACGGTTCAGTAACTAACATTCAGATTGCAGATGCTCTTGAGAAAGCTGGATACAATGTAGACAGAAAGATCATCTCTGTTAAGGAGTCTGTTAAGTCTCTTGGTGAGTACGTTGCTGTTGCTCGTCTTCACAAGGAGGTTTCTGCAGAGGTTAAGTTCAGTGTTGTTGCTGAATAATCATTTGCAATTGATAAATATAAAGCGTTGTTCGTATGAACAACGCTTTTTTTTGTCTTTTTGAGAAAAAAATCGGCATTTTTGGAAAAAAGTGAAAGAAAAAATCTATTTTTGAACTAAATTTGTAAAAAAGAATAAAAAAGTTGAAAGATGGAAAAAATCGACGACTTAGACAGACAAATTCTTAACATAATCACTAAGAATGCCAGAATCCCGTTTAAGGATATTGCTGAGGATTGTGAGGTTTCGAGAGCTGCTATCCACCAACGTGTGCAGCGTCTTATTGACACAGGTGTGATCGTTGGATCGGGCTATCACGTCAACCCAAAAACTTTGGGATACCAGACTTGTACCTACATCGGTATCAAGCTTGAAAAGGGATCTATGTATGCTACTGTTGTGCCTGAATTGGAGAAAATCCCTGAGGTTGTAGAGTGTCACTTTACAACAGGACCATACACAATGATGGTTAAACTTTATGCGAAAGACAATGAGGATCTTATGGATCTTCTAAATGGAAAAATCCAGAGTATCAAGGGCGTAATGTCGACTGAAACTTTGATTTCTTTGGATATGAGTATTAAAAGAGAAGTGCCAATTTCATTATAATATATGGAACACAAATTATTAATATATAATACATTAACACGTACTAAACAGATATTCAAACCGTTGAAAGAGCCATACGTTGGAATGTACGTGTGCGGTCCGACTGTCTATGGTGACGGTCATCTTGGACATGCACGTCCGGCTATCACATTTGATATCTTGTTCAGATTTTTGACTCACCTTGGCTATAAGGTTCGTTATGTCCGCAATATCACAGATGTGGGACATTTGGAGCATGATGCAGATGAGGGAGAAGATAAAATTGCTAAGAAAGCGCGTCTTGAGCAGAAGGAGCCAATGGAGGTAGTGCAATATTACCTTAACCGTTACCATTCTGCAATGGAAAAGCTTGGCGTATTGCCACCAAGCATAGAGCCTCACGCGTCGGGCCATATTATTGAGCAGATTGATTTCGTCAAGAAGATTCTTGACGCAGGTTATGCTTACGAGAGTGAGGGCTCTATCTATTTCGACGTTAAGAAATACAACAAAGACCATCGCTACGGTAAATTGTCTGGTAGAAATATCGAGGACTTGTTGGAGACAACACGTGAGCTTGATGGTCAGAGTGAAAAACATTGCGCTCTAGATTTCGCATTGTGGAAGAAGGCTCAGCCAGAGCATATCATGCGTTGGCCATCACCATGGAGCGACGGTTTCCCTGGTTGGCACATGGAGTGCTCGGCAATGGGAACTAAGTATCTTGGCGAGGAATTTGATATTCATGGAGGCGGAATGGACTTGATCTTTCCACACCATGAGTGTGAGATCGCACAGAGCACAGCAGCCCTTGGCAAGGAGACGGTGCATTATTGGATGCATAATAATATGATCACTATCAACGGTCAGAAGATGGGTAAGTCTCTTGGAAACTTCATCACGTTGGATGAGTTTTTCACAGGAAACCACAAGCTGCTTACTCAGGCATACGCACCTATGACAATCCGTTTCTTCATTCTTCAGGCACATTATCGCAGCACTGTGGATTTCAGCAACGAAGCTTTGATCGCTGCAGAGAAGGGATTCGCAAGGTTGTGTGAGAGCTATGCACGTCTGCAGAAGCTTACACCGTCGAAAGAGACATCAATGGAGATGAAAAACTACCGCCAGCTTTGTGAGGACGCAATGCTCGACGACTTGAACACTCCAATTGTGATTTCTCATCTGTACGACGCTACACGTATCATTAATACGGTGGCAGACGGCAAAGCTACAATCTCTGAGGCTGATTTGAAGGAGTTGAAAGAGGTGTTCGATTTGTATTTGATTGATATTCTTGGAATGAGAGTAGAGGAAAATTCAGGAGCAGCGAACGATGCTTACAAAGGTGCTGTCGATTTGCTTTTGGAAATCAGAAAACAGGCGAAGACAAACAAAGATTGGGCTACAAGTGATAAGATCCGTGATGAGTTGGCTCGACTTGGCTTTAAGGTCAAAGATACCAAGGACGGGTTTGAGTGGAGTCTGTAAAATATGTTTTATGACATAAAAACGGTCTTGCAAAAGTTAAAAAAGTATTAATGCTCCATTTTTCTTATGCTGAAAAATTGGTGGTTTATTTTTTAAGACTATTTTTGTGGCGTTTCGTATGTCAAAATGCGGAATAAGGTTTTATAGTTAGGAATATTAATTAAAAGAAAAGAGTATGATAAAGAAATTTTTACTAGCATGTAGTGCTCTTTCTCTAGCGTTTGCGGCAAATTCGGCAGAGAAAGAAATCTACGTTATTAAGGACGGTAAGATGGTTAACTGTAATTTTGTGCCATCTTCAGAGCCAGTTGAAGATTCTTATGAGATTGAGGAGTCTACAAACTCAGCTGGAGAACCAATGGTAAAGGTGAAGAATCCTGTAGCAGAGTATAAGCAGGGATTCCTTTATTTGCCAGAGGCTGTTGACTTGAGTGAGACTTGGAATATGGTATTTGAATACTATTTCGAGGAAGGTACGGAGTTGACACCAGATTGCTATAAGCGTGAGTGCTGGAGATTCGATTTGATGGCAGATACATTGCCAGCAGGAGACTCTATTTGGAAGCATGATCCAAAGTCAGAGGTTTATCGTATTGCTCACATGTCAATCGACGCTTGGTATAGAGATTTCTACTCATATGTAGATGAGAAGTCAGTGTTGGATAATCATGGAGTAGGCAAATTGAGAAGTGTTACAAAATATGTGTACTCAAGTCCATTTATGCCAGCTGAAATCGCAAAAAGAGGTGATGGAAATAAGGTTAAGGCTATTTTCCTTGCTATGTTCCCAGAGTCGAAGGCAGAGATCGTTGGATATATCAAGACTTTGAAGTTTGTTTCTGCAGGAACAAAGCCATTCTATGCCGATAAGATGACAGCTCTTCGAGGTGAAGCTGATATTGTAGGTACAAAGATTGTTAATTATGTTTATTCTACAAACGGAAGTGATCACGCTGATAACTCAGTAGGAGTAATGGATTTTGAGGATCAGCTTTATTCTCCTAATTTGATGTACGGACAGCAGTTGTTTGTCTCTAATTCTCCAGATGCTGAGTTTAATACTGTTAAGGGAGACCGTATGTATTGTGATTATGGAGAGCAGGAGTCTGTTGGATTCTTTGATTCAGAGTATGGATTCCTTCCATATTTGAAGGCAGCAAAGAAACGTAAAGATAATGACGGTATTGTCGCTGATGCTCAGCTTCGTATTCCATTTGGAGATGCTGTTAAAAAGACAATTTCAGTTGAGATGCGTCTTGGACACAATGCAGGAAAAACAGGAGATCTAACTCCATATGCAGATTATAAGGAAAAGTCAAAAGATATTAAATTCCCTGTACAGTATCGTTTTGAGAGCGGTGATGCTCAGACTATTTCTAAAAAGACAGAATGGAAGGATTTCAGACCTACATACACTAAGGATAGCACTGATTATGTAGATTCAATTCCAACTTTGATGGCAATGGTTTATGGTGATGTTAATCTTCCTGATGGAGAAGAGAATGAATACTCATACATTACATTGCGTTTCGTCACTAATGATGTAATCTCTTTCATGTTCGGTGATATCCGTTTGACTGGTGATGCTGGAGTTTGGCCAAAGAAAGTTAGTGACTATGAGTTAGGAAAAGACTATAAAGGAAATAGCATTCCTGTAGGTTTCAAATCAGGTGTAGAGAACATTGTTGCTAAGGGTGAGATCTCTATCTATCCTAATCCTGCAACTGATGTTATCACTGTAACTAACGAGGGTGTTAACAGCGTGGCTGTTTACTCTGTAGCTGGTTCTTTGGTTGCTTCTTCTGAGTCTAACGTAGTTAACGTTGCTAACTTGGTTAATGGTATCTACGTTGTTAAGGCTAACACAGAGGCTGGTGTAATCACAGGTCAGATCATCAAGAAGTAATTTATGTATAGTCGTTCTTAGGAACTTCTTTACAGATTATATCTCACACGAGGGGCGGACAAATTGTTCGCCCCTCTTTTTTATGCCGGGATATAAATATGTAATCATTGAATTGCTTTCTTTTGGATTTATTTCTTATCTTTGAGATATAAAATTGATGATTATGAAAAGAGGAAAAAAATCGAATAAGGCGTTTAGCATCGGGAAAAAAGCTATGCGTCCCAAAAATAAAAATAGAAAGCATGAATCAGCCGTCTCTGTTCGTAAGAAAGAGATAGTGAATGATATATCTAGATATTTTGCCGAATATCAGGGCGATCCCGTCTCTTACAAGGATGTGGCTGCCACTCTCGGCTATTCCGGCATGACAGCTCGCCAACAGATCATAGATGTGCTTCAGGAGTTTGCTGCGACGGGTTATCTTATTGAGTCTCCTGTCGGAAAATACCGTTTGAATCCTCGTATGGGTTCTCTTGTCGGTGTCATCACAGCTAAACGCGGTGGAGGAGCGATTCTTGTGCCTGAAGACGGTGGGGATGAAATCATAATCAGCGACCGTAACCTTAATAAGGCCGCTGTCGGCGACACAGTGAAGGTACGTCTGTTTGCCCGTCGTCAGGGTAAAGAGCAGGAGGGTGAGGTCATGGAGGTGCTGAAACGTGAACGTGACACTTTCGTCGGAAAACTGAATGTGAAGGAGAATTATGCGTTTTTGCTCGTCGACAACCGTATACTTGGCAACGATATCTTTGTGCCGATCGACAAACTGAATGGAGCGAAAGATGGTGATAAGGCGATCGTTAAAATCATCGATTGGGCCGAAAAGGGCAGAAATCCAGTCGGTGAGGTGACTGTGGTGCTCGGTAGTTCAGGCGACAACAATGCTGAGATGCACGCCATACTTGTCGAATTTGGTCTGCCTTATAGCTATCCTGCTGAGGTGGAGGCTTATGCGGACACTATTCCAGATGAGATATCATCGGAAGAGATCGCAAAACGTCTTGACTGCCGTGATATCCCTACGTTCACTATCGACCCTCGTGACGCTAAAGACTTTGACGACGCGTTGTCTGTACGCAAACTGGACAATGGCAACTGGGAGGTCGGTGTACATATCGCCGATGTCACTCACTATGTCCATCTCGACGATTGTATCGAGCAGGAGGCTGTCAGCCGTGCTACCAGCGTCTACCTTGTCGACCGAACTATACCAATGCTTCCTGAAAGATTGTGTAATAAGGTTTGTTCTCTTCGTCCGGATGAGGAAAAACTTTGTTATTCGGTGATGTTTGAAATGGATGACAATGCCAAGGTGATCAACTATCAGATTGTCCACACTGTCATCAAGTCCGACCGTCGCTTCACATACGAGGATGCACAGAGCGTGATAGAGACTAAAGAGGGTGACATGAAGGAAGAAATCCTTACTCTCGACAGACTGGCTAAAAAACTTCGTGAGGAGAGATTCAAGAACGGAGCTATCGCATTTGAGCGTACTGAGGTGAGATTTGAAATTGATGAAAACGGTAAGCCGATAGATGTCTTTTTCAAGGAAAGCAAGGATGCCAACAAACTTATCGAGGAATTTATGCTTCTTGCCAACAGGACTGTGGCTGAACATATCGGCGGACAAAAGAATCCGAAAACATTTGTCTACCGTGTCCACGACAATCCTGATCCTGACAAACTGAACAATCTGTCTCAGTTCATCTCTCGCTTCGGCTATAAACTGAATACGACAGGCAAGAATAAAGAAGTCTCGACTTCAATCAACAACTTGCTCGACAAGGTGCAGGGCACAAGAGAACAGAATCTGATTGAGACAATTACAATCCGTTCGATGGCAAAAGCTATCTACTCTACAGATAATGTGGGCCACTACGGACTATCTTTCGACTATTACACTCACTTCACTTCGCCAATCCGTCGTTATCCGGATATGATGGTGCATCGTCTGCTCGACAGATATGCGAGAGGCGAGAAGAGTGCCGACAAACTATTGTTTGACGACCTTTGCGACCATAGCTCAAAGATGGAGCAGCTTGCTGCCAATGCAGAGCGTGCATCTATCAAGTACAAGCAAGTTGAGTATATGAAGGAGCGTCTTGGACAGATCTACGACGGTGTGATTTCAGGTGTGACAGAGTGGGGTATCTATGTCGAGTTGACGCAGAACAAGTGTGAGGGTATGATACCAATCCGTGAACTGGATGACGACTACTATGTGTTTGATGAAAAGAACTATTGTATCACAGGCCGTAGAAAAGGCAAAAAATTCCAGCTTGGCGACGAAGTTGTCGTGAAGATCGCCCGCGCCGACTTGGATAAGAAACAGCTTGATTTTGCACTTGTGGAGAAGAAATAAAAATGACATGAAAAAAAATCTGATTTATATTGCGACGTCGTTGCTGATAGGCTTAGCATCATGCGGTGAGAAACATACTACTGATGTGGAGGATATGGGAATGTCTGGCGATGTACACAAACTGAGCGAATTCAAGTATTATGCGGAGGAGCGTTTTGGAGAGGTGACTCGTGGCGAGGCTTTCCGTGAAGAAGGAGAGTGGGACCGTGAAATTATCTTCAACAAAGCAGGATATTTTGACACGGTGCGATTGATCACCAGCGCGGGTGACGACGTCGGAAGCATTACGTATGCCTACAACAAGCAGGGGCAGAAGGTGTGTGAAAAGAATTATGACGCTGAGGGCAATCCCGTCGACAAATCTGTCTTCTTCTATAAAAATGACAAACTTGCCAGAATCGAAAAGTATAACGCCGAAGAGAGTATTTCCGGACGTGTAAACTATGAGTATGACGACGAGAATAATTTAAATTATACTCGTTACTACAATTTCAAAGGGGAATTGCTTCAGACTATCGAACAGAGCATGTCGAAGCGAGGATTGCCGTCTGTGACAAAAATTTATGGTCGTGAGGGCGATTTGGCAAACTGGCGTGAGGAGAAATACAATTCGGCTGGTCTGCTTGAAAAACTTACAGTGAAGGAGCCTGATGGCAATGTGACTATGGTTGTCAGTTTCCTTTATGATGAGAATGGAAACGCAATTTCGCAAACGGCTGTGGACGGAGAAGGAGAGGCATTTGTGCCTCACACATGGGAATATACATTCGATGACCATAAGAATTGGTTGACATGCACAGAGTATGAGGGAGGCAAACCTCTTTATATAACTGTCAGAACAATAGAATATTTTTCAAAATAATATAGTCAAGATGAGATACGCTGTAGTTGGAACTGGCGCTATTGGCGGATATTATGGAGGAATGCTGGCAAATGCTGACGCGGATGTCCATTTCCTTTTCCATTCTGATTACGACGCTGCATGGAGCAACGGATTGAGAGTGAATTCCGTCAACGGAGATTTCGAAATCGAACATATCAACGCCTATAATTCCACGGCTTCAATGCCCAAAGCTGATGTTGTTTTGGTTGGTCTGAAGACGTTGCAGAACCGTCTCCTTCCAGAATTGCTTGACCCAATAGTGAAGGAGGGAACGCTGATTGCGTTGATACAGAATGGCATCGGCTACGAACAGGAGTTGCAGGAGGAGTTTCCAGAAGCGAGAATATGTGGTGGATTGGCATTCATTTGCGCGGAAAAGACGGCACCGGCAGTCGTTTCACATTACGACTATGGCAAATTGACGCTAGCTCTTCTTGGAGATGAGCCATGTGATGCGTTCGACGCAATGGTTGCGGACATGGAGGATGCAGGTATCAACGTCGTTCGTGCGGATGATCTCAACACAGCAAGATGGAAGAAACTGGTGTGGAATACCGGTTTCAACGGGCAGTCGGTGTTGTTCGGGAAAAACACAGAAGAGTTGTTGTTTGGCAGAGAGAAAGAAATGTATGTCAAACCGGCGATGCTGGAGATCATCAAAGCAGCCCAGGCTAACGGAGCTGATGTGGATGAATCGTTTGCCGACGAGATGATAGAGATGACACTCAATATGAAGCCATACTATCCAAGCATGCATGTGGATTATTCACACGGTCGCCGATTGGAGGTGGAGGCGATATATTCTCGTCCACTCAGATTAGGTTTGGCGAAAGGAGTGGAGATGCCAGTGATGGAGGAGATTGAGAAAAGATTGAGGAAGATTAATGGTTAAAGATTAACGATATTTGTAGAGACGGGGCATGTCCCCGTCTTTTGTTTTATATAAGACCCTGTCATCTGCGTCTGGGTATTCGGGAAATCTGTTCAAATTTGGTTATAGATTGAGGATTGTTAAGGGCGGAACGCCCTAACCTCTCCCTAAGTGCGAGCCGTAAGGCGAGCTGATATAATAATTTATTTATGGATTTTGCCCTTTCAGGGCATCATTGCATCGGAACATTATAAGCCCCAGGGTTTCGCTTCGCTTTACCCTGGGCTATGTTGTAGTTGGACTTACAGTCCCATCATTCTTCATTCTTAATTTTTCATTCTTCCCAAGAGAGCCATTCATCTAGCAGCATTCTTGCCATAGATAGTTTTCCTGGAATTTCTGGCATCGCATGACGGTTGAACCATCGGCAGTCGAGCAATTCTTCCTCCTGGACTTTGATCTCTCCGCTTTCGTATTCCGCAAAGAATCCAAGCATCAGATTGTTGGGGTATGGCCATGGCTGTGATTTGTAGTAACGGATATTCTTGATTTTCAATCCCGTCTCTTCCATCACTTCGCGTCGCACCGTCTCCTCTATGCTTTCTCCCGTCTCTACAAATCCTGCAATAAGTCCATAATACGGACGTCTGAAATTTTTTGCTCTTGCTAGCAGCACTTCATCTTTGCCTCTGGATACAAGCACGATGATCGCTGGTTGTACGGGTGCCCAGATCTCTCTGCCGCATCCTGTGCAGACGCGGCTGATATCCGTCTTCTTCTCCATCTCTTTTCCGCAATGCGAGCAGAATCGGATATTGGTGTGGAAATTGATCAGTTCGGCAGCCTTTCCTGCTGCGTAGTATTCATCGAAAGGCAGTTTGACATAAGAATCGCGTAATCCGGAAAATTCTAAAGTCGACGGCAATTCGCCATCAATAGAGACGGCTTTGGCGGGACATCCGTTCAATTCTGGCAAAGTGATTGTACCCGATTTTATTGCAAAAGGCACCGTCTCCGCAAACGGAATCCTATATCCGCCTTCTGCTTTTTTCTCAACAACTATTTCAGATTTTTCGTTGAATGCAAACCAATATGTCTTCATTTTGTGATCCAGATTATAATTTAGACCTAAAATAAGAAACGCAGAGGTGTTTGGACCTCTGCGTAATTTTGTATTCCGCTGGAATTCTTAATTCATTTAAGGGTGAACGAAAGTGCCGATATTGTCGCCTGACATCACCTTCTTCAAATTGCCCACGACATCCATGTTGAACACCATGATAGGCATCTTGTTGTCTTTTGCCAACGCTGTGGCTGTGACATCCATCACCTTCAATCCACGGTTTAGAATCTCATCGTAGCTGATTTCGTCAAACTTAGTTGCAGTAGGGTCTTTTTCAGGGTCGGCAGTATAAATTCCGTCTACACGAGTACCCTTCAACATCACGTCTGCTCCAATCTCGATTGCTCGGAGAGCTGAACCAGTGTCAGTTGTGAAGAAAGGACAACCTGTGCCGGCAGTCATGATTGCGATCGCACCGCTCTGCATTGTCTCCACTGCTTTGTCGCGAGTGTAGAATTCACCGATAGGCTCCATACGGATAGCAGTCAACACCTTTGCTGGCTGACCGATAGATGCGAGTGCGGAAGAAAGAGCCATACCGTTGATCACAGTGGCAAGCATACCCATCTGGTCGCCCTTCACACGGTCGAATCCAGCTTTTGCTCCGCTCAATCCACGGAAAATATTTCCTCCACCGATTACGATGCCGATCTCGACACCCATTTCTTTGATCTCCTTTATCTGTTGTGCATATTCCGCAAGACGAGTCTCGTCGATACCGTAGCCTTTGCTACCCTGCAATGATTCTCCGCTTAACTTCAATAAAATTCTCTTAAAACGTGCCATTTCACCGATTTTTTTATATTTATCAGCAAATATAAGCATTTTAGCAGAGCATATTTTATAAAAACCGATAAAAAAGATATATTTGCGTATTAATTGTAACTTTAGAGAGAAAATGGCTAAACCCATATATCATTTTGACCCGAAAACTATGACCTATTTCCGTATCGATAATAAGATACAGTATAGGATATCCAATATCATCTCGCATCTGGTGTCGAGTGTGTTTGCAGGATTAGCATGTTTCGTGTTATTTGTAATGTTGTTTGAGAGTCCAAATGAAAAGGTTCTCCGTAGTGAGAAGCTTGAATTGGAGGCTCAGTACGAATTGTTGAACTCGCAGATTGAGGAGATTCAGGAGGTGTTGACTGATATACAGCAGCGTGACGACAACTTGTATCGCGTCGTTGTGAATGCAGATCCTGTCCCAAGTGAGGCAAGGGAGATCGACAAGACTTCTGTTAAGTATAAGGATTTACGAGAGAAAACATCTTCTGATATCGCTACACTCACCACACAAAAAGTGGATGAGTTGCGTCGTAAATTGTATGTGCAGAGCAAATCATTCAATGAGGTGTTCGACGCTGCCAAGAATCATGAGGAACGTCTCCTTCGTACACCGTCTATCCAGCCAGTGCTCAACAAGGATATGAAGCGTATGGCATCTGGATATGGTATGCGTATCGACCCTATATACAAGACTCCTAAGTTCCATGCAGGAATGGACTTCTCTGGAGCCCATCGTTCTGAAATTTTTGCCACAGCCAAAGGAACACTTACATTTGTGGGCTGGAAGCAGGGATATGGAAACTGTATGATCATCGACCATGGCTTCGGCTATGAGACACTATACGCCCACTTGGACGGATTCAAGTTGAAGCGAGGCCAGCAGGTTAATCGTGGCGACGTGATTGGTTATATGGGTAATACTGGTAAGAGTACGGGTACTCACCTTCATTATGAGGTGCATTATAAAGGAAAGGTGACAGACCCTCGCAACTATTATTTCCAGGATTTGAATCCGGAAGAGTATGATGAGATGGTGCGTCTGACATCTAATAATGGTAATGTGTTTGACTAAAACGAAAAGGTATGAATGAAGATCCTATTTTTTTTGTTGTGATTGGCTTGATTGCCGTCACCTTTGGAGGCTATAACCTTTACGAGAAGATAAACAATCCTAAGCGATTTGAAAAAGCCGTGGATACAACCGCAAAGTTTATGGGGGAGAAAGTCAGCCGTATTTGGCAGAACATTTCGAGAATATGGTTCCCTATCATTATAGGCGTTGTCAGTATTATACTGGGAACTTGTTTTTGATTTTTGACAAATAAAATTTATTCCCTAGATTTAGAAAAAGTGACTATTTGTCATAAGTGACATACTAAAAAACTGAATTGTCTGCCAAATTTGCAGTTTTGCAAGTTTGGCAAACTTTTTGATTACGATTAAATGTGTATTATATAATATAGATAAAATTTAATGATATGGCAGAAGATAATAATATAGAAGAACAAAAAGTGGAAAACGCAGAAGAGCAGACTGTTGAGGCTACAGCAGAGACAGCAGAAGCCGCAGCGTCGGAGACAGCAGAAACAACAGATTCAGAGGCTGAAGAGACCGCTACTGCAGAGCCTGTGGACGAGAGAGATGCAAAGATCGCAGAGCTTGAGGCTCAGGTGGCAGCTCAGAAAGACCAGTATTTGCGCCTTTACGCCGAATTTGACAACTATAAGAAACGTACGTTAAAGGAGAAAGCAGAACTGATCCAGACAGCTGGCAAAAACGTGCTAGAGCAGATGCTTCCGCTTATAGACGATGTGGAGAGAGCGATGGTGTCTGTGCAGAAAGCAGATTCTGTGGATGGAGTGAAAGAAGGAATAGATTTGATCTATAATAAATTTGTTAAATTCCTTGATAGTAACAATGTAAAAGAAATCGAGACTGTAGGCTTGCCCTTCAATACCGACTTCCATGAGGCAGTCGCTCAGGTGCCAATGGGAGAAGATAAAAAAGGTGTTGTCATCGACTGTACTCAGAAAGGTTATATCATGGGTGAGAAGGTCGTGAGATTTGCCAAAGTCGTAATAGGAGCATAAAGTCATGGCAGAGAAGAGAGATTACTACGAAGTGCTTGGCGTATCAAAGACAGCCACAGCAGAAGAGTTGAAAAAAGCATACCGAAAGAAAGCCATTCAGTATCATCCGGACAGAAACCCTGACAATCCAGAGGCAGAGGCTAAGTTTAAGGAAGCAGCAGAGGCGTATGAAGTGTTGAGCGACGAGAATAAACGTGCTCGATACGACAAGTATGGTCATGCCGGACTTGATGATCAGGGAGGCTTCGGTGGAGGCGGCTTCGGTGGAGGAATGTCAATGGAAGACATTTTCTCACAGTTTGGAGATATTTTTGGCGGTGCGTTCGGTGGAGCGTTCAGTGGCGGCTTCGGCGGTGGCGGACGTGTCACACGTCGCGGCGGCGATTTGCGAGTGAGAGTTAAAGTCACTTTGAAGGACGTTATGAACGGAGTCGAGAAGACGGTGAAGTTGAAACGTAATGAGGAGTGTTCAGAGTGTAAGGGAACAGGTTCGGCAGACGGACAGACAACAACATGTCAGACATGTGGTGGTAAGGGTGTCGTATATAGAGTGCAGCGTACCATCATGGGTCAGATGAGAACACAATCTTATTGTCCTGATTGTGACGGAGAAGGACAGATTGTAAAGAATAAGTGTAAGTGTTGTGGCGGTTCTGGCGTTGTACAGAAAGAGGCTACTGTGAAGTTTAAGATTCCTGCCGGTGTTCAGGACGGAATGAGCCTTCGTGTCCCAGGAGGAGGAAATGCAGCTGGAAGAGGAGGCGAGAAAGGTAATTTGATTGTTCAGATTGAGGAGGAGCAGGATCCAGATTTGTTCCGCGACAATGAGGACTTGATCTACAACGCATTGATTCCACTTCCAATGGCTGTGTGTGGAGGAAAGGTAGAAGTGCCTACGGTAGATGGAAAGAAGTGTGAAGTGAAGATCGAGCCAGGCACAACGCATGGTAAGTTGTTGAGAGTGAAAGGTAAAGGATTGCCACGCTTGAATTCGTATGGATGTGGAGATCTGTTGGTTTATGTCAGCGTCTTCATTCCAAAGAATTTGTCGAAGGATGAGAAAAAAGAGATGGAGAAGTTGATGGACAGCGACGGATTTAAGCCAAAAGCATCCGACTATGAGGAATCGAAAAAAATGATGGTAAAGATGTTCCGCGGTTGATAACTCGGCAAAAAAAGCATTTTTACAACATATTTTTAAAAATAGTTAAATATTTATACACGCATTTTCAAAAAAGTGTTTACCTTTGACGCTGTTGTTTGAAAAGTAAGCAATATTATGAAGATAAAGGTTTTATTTATCGCGATTGTTTCGCTAATGATGTTCAGTGTAGATGCATATTCTCAGTGTAAGGGAAAATGTAGAAACGGTAAAGGTATCTATACATTTGAAGATGGCGAAGTGTACGATGGACAATTCGTAGACGGACAGTTTGAGGGAAAGGGAACATATTCCTACAATTCCGGCGCAAAATACACTGGAGAGTTCAAGGCTGGAAAACGCCATGGAAAGGGTACTTATGTATATCCTACAGGTGATATTTACACAGGTGACTTTGTAGATGGTCTGCCAAGCGGTACAGGCGTATACAGTTTCGCAAACGGAGACCGTTACGAAGGTGAGTTCCTAGAGGGTAAGAGAAACGGACAGGGTGTCTATATCTTCGCTAGTGGAACAAAGCAGACTGGTGTTTTCGAGAATTCATACATGATTGAGGAGATTTCAATCGAGCGTGTGAAGAAACAGTAAGTGAAACAATTTAGTTTATAATAATCTCACCTTGCGGGTTTGTAAAGATTCTTTACAAACCCTTTTTTTGCTCTTTTGTTGAGTATTGTTAAGTGTCAATGGGTTTCCCCCTATCTTCGTATGAACCGTAAGCAAGCACATAGAATTTAATAAAACCACAGAGTTATTATAAACAATCTGGACATGTCACGTAAGAACGGTTGATAATGATTCTCCATATCTTTGAGTTTGGCTTTATGCCAGAACCGTCTTCTTTTCTGTAGCCATTAAAACCATCTTCTTCACATTGCTCGTTACTATTCTCGGATTTCTTATATCGGCAAAAGTCAATAACATCTTCATCCTTAAAAATAAACCTTACCATTGGATATTTTGCTGTTCTTACCTCGACTCTTTCATTGCTTTCTATCCAACCTATGTGTAAAAACAGATCTCCATACGTATCTCGCAGTTCTTCAAATGTAGAACCGACACTGATGCCTTCTTGGGTTTTGAAATCCTCTGAGTGTATAACGATACTTTCAATAGAGTCTTTGCGATACCAAGAAGATGTATTTTCACATTGGATTAGATATAGTGACGTGTCATTTTTATATTCGTCATTTTGAGGATCATCCTCTTCGAAACTTTTGAAATATTTGCCTTCGAAAGCGATTGCTGTGTTCTCGTCTGGGTATGGCATTGTACAACCATTTATTTCATCGCTTTGGCTGTCATCTCCATTGTTTTCATCTAAGAAACAGCCTGCAATAGAAGCCGCATCGACCATGTTGATAGCCCCCACATGGAGTTTTAACTTGTAGTACTCGTTGTTAGTCTCTTTTACGGTGCCGTCTATTCTAAAATATCCGGCAGAATTGTTGGTTATCAGATATTTACTTTTAGGAGTGTCTTCGTTAATGAACTCGTTCGCTATACTATCCAAAATGGCTTGCTCAGATTCGTCTGGATCGTGTCCTAAATAAAATTGTCTTGTGAGATAATCAAGTTCTTCTATATTCACACCGTCGGACATTTCTTCTTCGTATCCCGATTCATAAACCTCTTCTTCGTATTCAGTATCGGATATGGCACTCTCTGTTTGGTTCTCTGCTGAATACTCTTGGGTCGGGTTGTTTTCGAATTCCTGATTTTTTGTTGATGAACTGCAAGATGCAGACAATAGTCCGATTAAGGGCAATAAATAGGTTAAACGTTTTTTCATATTATGTAGTTAGAATAATATTCATTCAGCTTGGTTGTCGACGGAATTGATCCGTTTCATCACCTCATTCACCACCACATTGGTGATCATGAATCCGAATATTCCGGTGATGTGGATAAGTGAACCATTCACTTGTTTGGAAGATGATTTGTCTTCTTCTGTCAGGTATTCGTCTCTGCGGTATGGAATTTCAGGAGAGTAGATGCATTTGAATTTATGTTTAGGCAACGTCTTGAATTTTTTGAATCTTTTGCGAATAGCGGCAGCCAGCGGACATCCCGCTACTTTCCAGAATTCTGCTATTGAAATTTGAGTGGCGTCTATTTTCGACGCTGCACCCATAGAAGAAACGAATATTTTGTTGTCATATGACGCTGCTTCCAGAATCAACGCTGCTTTGTTTGTCAGGCTGTCTATTGCGTCGATGATGATGTCGTAATCGGCCAAATGAAAATCGGCGTGGTCTGCCTCTGTGTAGGCTTTGTCAATGACGGTCACTTGGGCATCTCCATTGATTTCCAGCAAACGTTCCTTCACGACTTCCGTCTTCTTCTTTCCTATGGTTGTCGAGAGAGCCGGCATCTGACGGTTGATATTCGTCGCATTGACAGTGTCGCAATCGACTATTGTCATATTGGTGAATCCCGTGCGAAACAGTCCTTCCGCGCACCAGCTTCCCACTCCTCCAAGACCAAGCACAATGACTTTCAGGTCGCCTGCTCTCCTCACAAACTCTTCTCCCAACACAAGGTTGACGCGGTGGAATATGTCGTTGTTGATGTCGTTTGCCATGATCGTTGTGCCGCTCGTTATTCCTCGGAAAGCTGAACGATGATATTGCGGTATTCGTTGAATATCTTAGCCTTCGACACGAATCCGACATAACTATTGTTCTCTACCACTGGTAAATTCCAAGCTTGAGTGTCTTCAAATTTCTTCATTACGGATTCCATTGAATCGTGTATTGAAAGGATGGTAGGAGGGGCTGTCATGAGGTCGCTCACCTGGAATTTTGTATATAATTCGGGGCGGAACATGACGTTGCGGATTTCGTCGAGGGTGATGATTCCGATCAGCTGTCCTTTTTTGTTCAAGACGGGATAAATATTACGATTTGTGCGTGAAATCACCTTCACCAGCTCTTCAAGGTACATGTCTGGACGCAACTTCTGTAAGTCTCGTTCAATCACGTCGTCCATTTTTAGAAGGGTAAGCACGGTCTTGTCTTTATGATGGGTAAGAAGCTCTCCTTTTAGAGCAAGACGTTGCGCATACAGACTGTGAGGCTCAAATGCGATGATGGTCATGTATGCCACAGTAGCAGTGATCATCAGGCTCACGAAGAGTCCGTATCCTCCCGTCAACTCGGCGATAAGGAATGTTCCTGTAAGAGGCGCGTGCATCACACCTGCCATCACACCTGCCATTCCTGCCAACGCAAAATTTTTCTCAGGTATACGAACCCATTGGGTGTAGTTTACTAACATTGCCATCAGATATCCTGTTATACAGCCCACAAACAGACTTGGGGCGAAGATTCCTCCGGTTCCTCCGGCACAGTTTGTGGCTGCTGATGCGAATATCTTGAGCATCACAAGCAGTCCAAGGAATAGGAAAAGCATCCAGAAATGGTCTCTGAACTGATAGAATGCACTGTTTTCTGTCACTCTCACAGCATCATTGTCGAGCAGGGCAGTGATAGTGGTATAACCTTCACCATAAAGCGGAGGAAGTAGGAAAATCAACACGCTAAGCATTATACCTCCGATTACCATCTTGTGGGTTGGCGATTGTACGGTACCGAAACTTGCTTCCAATTTTGTCATTCCGCGTGTGAAGTATAATGAGATGAATCCACACAACACACCAAGGACGATATAAAATGGTGTTCTTGACGGAGTGAACGGGTCGTTGATGGTGAAACCGAACATGAACTCCGATCCGGAAAGGAAGTAGGTCACCACACTTGCGGTGATTGATGAGATCAGCAGTGGAATGATTGTCGACATTGTAAGGTCGAGAAGCAAGACTTCCAATGTAAACAGCACGCCTGTGATTGGAGCCTTAAAGATACCTGCCACCGCTGCAGATGCACCGCAACCAACAAGAAGCATCAGTGTTTTCCTGTCCATACGGAATGCCTTGCCAAGGTTGGAACCAATGGCAGAGCCGGTAAGCACGATAGGTGCCTCGGCTCCCACGGAACCTCCGAATCCGATGGTGAGTGAACTGGCTACGAGCGACGACCACATGTTGTGAGCCTTGATGACCGCTTTCCTTTGTGAAATGGCATACAGAATTTTTGTCACTCCGTGGCTGATGTCATCTTTCACGATGTAGCGTACAAATGTGCTGGCAAGAAAAATACCAACGATTGGCATTACAAAGAAAAGATAGTTGACATCGCTCGCTTCCACAGCATTCTTTGCCACTTCGTGAAGATATTCAATGATGCTTTTCAAAACATGGGCGGCCAAAGCACAAAACAAACCGACGAAAATACTTAGTATCATTGTAAAGTATCTCGCCGAAATAGCATGCTCTCTCCAAACCAAAAATTGTTGAAATCTATGTTGTAATTTATGCATTTCCGTAGTTTTATTTCCTTCCTTCGGATTCTCAAAATGCCGATGGAATTGCGAATAACAAATTTACAACTATTTTTCCATTCCATCCCTCTGTTTCTCCTTATTTTTATTGAATGGAGTTTTTTTGTGTTGATTTGATATTTTTTTCTAGTCTTTTTTTATAATTTTACAAAATATAAGGTTGATTGCGGTAGAATGTCGATTTCGTTCGTCTTCATTCTTATGTAATAATAAAGATTGTGATATGGCAGCAAATTGGGTATATACATCTCTTACAGAAGAGCAAAATAAGCAAAGGGATCTGATGTCGGAAGAACTTGGCATCAGTTCGATCCTTTGTCAACTTCTTGTACGTCGTGGAATAACGACGGTGGAGGCTGCCAAGAAATTCTTCCGCCCACGCATTGAAGACCTTCACGATCCGTTCCTTATGAATGATATGGACAAGGCGGTAGATCGTCTGAACCAGGCAATGGGCAAAAAGGAACGTATCCTTATATACGGAGATTATGATGTCGACGGAATAACTGCCGTCGCCTTGGTCTACAAATATTTGAAATTCAATTATTCGTATGTCGATTTCTATATTCCTGACAGGTATGTGGAGGGAAGTGGAATATCATATCGTGGAATTGATTATGCGTCTGAGACAAATGTAAAACTGATCATCGCCCTCGACTGTGGAATCAAGGCTGTCGACAAAGTGAATTATGCCAAGGAGAAAGGTATCGACTTTATAATTTGTGATCACCATACTCCGGATGACAATCTTCCGGACGCTGTTGCGGTGCTCGATCCTAAACGTGAGGATTCCACGTACCCGGATTCCAACTTGTCTGCCTGTGGTGTCGGTTTCAAACTTATGCAGGCATTCGCGATAAACAATGGCATTTCTCCAGACACACTCACCGATTTGTTTGACCTTACTGCTGTAAGTATCGCGTCTGATATTGTGCCAATCATTGGTGAAAACAGAATCTTGGCTTATTATGGTTTGAAACAATTGAATTCAAACCCAAGTCTTGGCTTGAAATGTATTATCGATGTGTGTGGATTGACAGGCAAGGAAATATCTATTTCGGATATTGTATTCAAGATAGGTCCGCGTCTGAACGCGTCGGGAAGAATAAAGACGGCTTCTGAGGCTGTGGAACTGTTGATTTCTAAAGAGTTGACATTCGCGCGTGAGAAGAGCGATTGCATTGACAAATACAATCAGCAGAGAAAAGACCTAGATAAGAGTGTGACGGATGAGGCTATCGCCCAACTTGAGGATAAGAAAGAGGAGCTTGACAGCAGTAACTCAATAGTGATTTACAATCCAAACTGGAATCAGGGAGTTATCGGAATCGTGGCTTCTCGTCTGACCGAGCTACATTATAAGCCGACGATTGTGCTGACTTATTCTCAGGAAAATAATCTGGCCACTGGTTCTGGACGTTCGGTGTCGGGCTTTGATTTGTATAAGGCGATAGAGAATTGCAGCGACTTGCTGGAAAACTTTGGAGGTCATATGTATGCCGTTGGATTACGTATGAAACCAGAGAATGTGCCGGAGTTCCGCAGAAGAATGGAGCAGTATGTCACTGAAAATATCACTACCGAGCAGCAGAAACCTCAGCAGTATATTGATGCGTTCATCGATTTCAAAGAGATAACGCCTAAGTTTGTGCGCCTGCTAAAACAGTTCAGCCCATTTGGTCCGGAGAATATGAAGCCGGTCTTCGCCACACGTAAGGTGCTTGACTATGGTACAAGCCGCGTCGTCGGCAAGGAGAAGGAACATTTGAAACTCGAGCTGGTGGATTCCCAGAGTGAGTGCATCATGAACGGTATAGCCTTCGGACTATCGGAGTACAACGACTATATCAAAGCATTTAATCCGGTGGATATTTGCTACACTATTGAGGAAAACAACTTCAATGGAAGCTCTAATACTCAATTGATGATTAAGGACATACGTCCGCTTTCTCAAAAATAGTATAACAATGAAGGAGATAGATTCGTTCAATCTCCTTATTTTTTAACACAGATGGCATTACTTAACGAAGATTACTTGAAACTCCCTGAAAATTATCTTTTCACGGAGATTCACCGTAAAGTAAACATTTTTAAGATAACTCGTCCCGGCTCAAAGGTGATTCATCTTGACGCTGGAGATTCCAACCATATCCTTCAAGGGGAATATGTGGATACTTTCCGCAAAAACCTTGAGATGATGGCTTCGTCTCATGCCACAAAGTCGACAGACATTCCTGAACGATTGAAAGCTTTGGAGACGAAGATTATAAAAACCGATTATGAGAGCAATGGCATAAAGCTTTCTGTTGACGACATATTCATCAGTGACGACCCGCGTAATGCGGCGGCAGATGTGTTGGATTTGTTGAGCAGGGATAATATCATTGGAGTGTTCGACCCGTCGTATCCAGCATTCATCTATAATACGGTGATGAGTGGTCGTTCTGGTTTGAAGATGGAAGACGGAAGATGGAGCAATCTTGTCTATTTGCCATGTAATGCGGAGAATAATTTTGTGCCGTCGATTCCCAAAGAGCGTTTGGATGTGGTATATTTGAGTCTGCCGAACAATCCGACAGGCACGACTCTTACCACTGACGAGTTGAAGAAATGGGTTAAGTATGCCAACGACACGCATACACTTATTATATATGACGCGTCGCATGCTCATTATGTGAGACAAAAAAAAGTGCCACGCTCAATATATGAGATAAAAGGAGCTCAGAAAGTCGCGATCGAATTGAGAAGTTTTTCAAAGACGACGGGATATACCGGCACTAATTTCGGATTCACAATCATTCCGAGTGAAGTGGTGGCGTATACAGAGATGGGAAAGGCAATGTCTCTCAATCAATTATGCCGACGTCGGCAAACTTCAAAATTTTCGGGGATTCCATATTTGGGATTGTGTGCCGCAGAGGCACTATATACAGCAGAAGGACAGAAACAGATGCGGCAGATCGCAGATTATTACATGACGAATGCCATGATGATCAAAGAAAAGTTGCAATCTATCGGTTTGACGGTGGCTGGAGGAGACAACTCACCATATCTGTGGGTGAAAACTCCAGACGGTGTGACCTCGTGGAGATTCTTTGAGCAGATGCTCTATGAGAAATCTATAGTTTGTACACCAGGTGTTGGGTTCTGTCCTGGCGGTGAAGGCTACGTTAGATTCTCCGGATTTTCGGAAAAATCTGATGTGGAGGAAGCAATGTCAAGATTATAAAACTATTATAACATAGACACATATATAGAAAGAAATTAAATTTACCTAAAAAGTGAGTAAAATTTACAAAGAAGTTTGGGTGTCAGAACACGCTCCTCATAACGCTTCAAAATTAACTGATGAAGAATGTGAAGCCCTCTTTAAGCAAGGGGGGTGGGCAATTCGAGAAATTTACGACTTTGATTCCGCATCAGAGACAAGCTTTTATGCGGTTATCAAAGATCAGTTTGGAGGCATGGAGGAATTGTCGAAGAAGGTAAGAACAAAAGTGAGAAAAGCTTTGAAAACTTATGAGATTCGCAAGGCAACTTTAGACGACTTGTTACGATATGGAGCTGATATCTATTATAATGCATTTGCCAAGTACAAAGGGAAATGTGTGCCAGATTCAAGAGAGAAACTAGAGTCTCGTTTTCGAATGGTGGCAGAAAACGACGACTATGATGCATGGATAATGTTCCGTATTGAGGATAAGGTGCCGGTAGGATGGTCTATTACTCACATTTATGAAAACATGTGTGAATATGAGACAGTCAAAGTGGATGCCGCTTTTTTGGATAGCACATATCCATCTTATGGTTTGTTCTTTACTATGAATCAGCATTATTTGTCAGAACGAAATTTGTCTTACGTGCATGCTGGTTGGAGAAGCGTTACTCAACATTCTAATATTCAGTCTTTTTTGATAGATCAGTTTGATTTCAGAAAGGCATATTGCAAAATGAATATGCGATACAAGTTTCCGTTGAATGTCGCTGTCTCTTTGCTTTTCCCAATAAGAAAAATCCTACCAAACTGTAAAATCAAGACTATGTTGTTGCAGGAAGCGTTTGCACGTGGACTTGATAGCTGATAGTCGGATTTGCAAATGTATGCAAGTTCTTTATCTGATGGTGTCGTCAGAATTTATTTTGACAACTATTACTTAAATATGAGTTAACATTATTTAAGAAAACAGAGAGTTTGAATTTTGTTTTGCATTTGCATTTTAATATTAAATGTATATTTTTGCATAAATTTAAGAAATTTTTGGAATTTTATGTGCGGAATTGTTGGTTATATCGGAACTAAAGACGCGTATCCTATTTTGATTAAGGGATTGCATCGTCTTGAGTATAGAGGATATGATAGCGCAGGTGTCGCTATGATAGACGACAAAGGAAGGTTGAACGTCTATAAGTCGAAGGGTAAAGTTTCTGATTTGGAAGCTTACGCCAGAGATAAGGATTTAAGCGGAAAAATTGGTATTGCGCATACACGTTGGGCAACACATGGAGAGCCAAACGATTGTAACGCACACCCTCACTATTCGCAGAGTGAAAATCTAGCACTTATCCATAACGGTATTATTGAGAACTATGCTATTATCAAGGAATCTTTGATTTCTAAAGGTTATACTTTTAGAAGCACAACAGATACAGAGGTCCTTGTTCAGCTAATAGAGTTTGTCCAGAAGGAAAACAACTGTGACCTTTGCACAGCTGTACAGTTGGCTTTGAGCCAGGTGGTAGGAGCTTATGCTATCGCTGTTATTGAAAAGGGACATCCAGAGACAATTATCGCAGCAAGAAAGAGTAGTCCGCTTGTTGTTGGTATCGGAAATGACGAGTATTTCTTGGCTTCTGATGCAACACCGATCATCGAGTATACAAACAAGGTCGTTTACTTGGCAGACGAGGAAATAGCTATCCTGACAAGAGGTAAGTCAATCAAGGTGTTGACTATTGCTAATGTGGAGAAGACACCAAAGATCCAGGAGCTAGAGATGAACTTGTCTGAGTTGGAGAAGGGTGATTACGAGCACTACATGCTAAAGGAGATCTTTGAGCAGACTCGTACTGTGATGGAGGCTACAAGTGGTCGTATCAATGTTGATATGAATAATATCGCACTTTGTGGATTTATCGATAATAAGGAGCGTTTCTTGAAGGCAAGCCGTATCATTATCACCGCATGTGGCACTAGCTGGCATGCAGCTTTGATAGGAAAGTATGCGATCGAGGAGTTTGCTAAGATTCCTGTGGAGGTAGAGTATTCTTCTGAGTTCAGATATCGTAAACCTGTTATTAATGCAAGTGACGTTGTGATTGCGATCTCTCAGTCTGGTGAGACTGCTGATACATTGGCTGCTCTTGAACTTGCAAAAGAAAATGGTGCACTTCTATTCGGTATTTGTAATGTGGTAGGAAGTAGTATCGCTAGAATGACAGGTGCAGGTTGCTACACTCACGTCGGTCCAGAAATCGGAGTTGCTTCTACAAAGGCATTCACTGCTCAGGTGCAGATTTTGATTATGTTGGCATTGTCTCTTGCAAAAGAGAAGAATACAATAGACAATGATTTCTACCACCATGTGTTGGAGGAGATGTTTACCTTGCCTAAGAAGATTGAGTCTATTTTGGCTCAGAACGATAAGATTAAGGATTTCTCAAGAATCTTTACTTATGCGTCAAATTTCATCTATCTAGGTCGTGGCTACAACTTCCCTGTGGCGTTGGAGGGTGCGTTGAAATTGAAAGAAATTTCGTATATCCATGCGGAAGGTTATCCTGCTGCTGAGATGAAACACGGTCCTATCGCATTGATTAATGCTGAGATGCCAGTTGTCGTTATCGCAACTAATTCTCCTACATACGAGAAGGTCGTAAGTAATATTCAGGAAATCAAGTCTCGTAAGGGTAAGGTAATTGCAATTGTGACTGAAGGAGACGAGGTCGCAAGTAAGATTGCCGACTACTCAATTGTGATTCCAGACACAGTGGAGTGCTTGGTTCCAATCTTGGCTACAATTCCATTGCAGCTGTTGTCCTACCACATTGCTGTGGCTAAGGGTTGTGATGTGGATCAGCCTCGTAACCTTGCTAAGAGTGTTACTGTAGAGTAATCAAGATAATTTTATACTATACGTAAAGAGGAGCAAACGTGAGTTCGCTCCCCTTTTTTTATTTCATTGGTGAATCTTTACAATGAAAATTTTCGCATTTCTCATTGACTTTCGTATCTTTGCATAAATGCCCAAAATAAGATCTTTTATATGAATGCATTAAAACTAATTTTAACATCATCGGTTGCATTTCTGATTTCCAATAGCTCATATGCAACTGTTACAAATGCTCAGTTGGAATCTCAACCGGATTTCTTCAGCTCAAACTACACGGCTTATGATGCGAGTGTGAAAGGCGTTAATAAGCTGAAGACGGGAGTTTATGATTATCCGAAACTTTCTGCGGATCCAGAAGGATATACCCCATTCTATATCAGCCACTATGGACGTCATGGTTCTCGTTATCACTACAGCCTGGATGATTACAGATATGTGACAGACATTTTGGAGAAGGCATCCGCTGAATCTGGTCTTACTCAGTTGGGCCAGCAACTATTGGATGAAATGAAAAAGATACGAGACAATGCGGATAAGCGCGCAGGCGATCTTACTCCTCTTGGTTGGGAACAGCACCGTGGCATAGCAAGAAGAATGATGAAGAATTTTCCTTCCGTCTTCACGGGCGACAATAAGAAAATTGACGCAAAAAGTACTATGGTTGTGCGTTGTGTCTTGAGTATGAATGCTTTTTGTCAGGAATTGAATAGGGAGAATCCGAAACTTGATATCGTGAATGACGCGAGTGACAAATATCAGAATTTTCTATGTCATGGAAATGTTGTGAATGAATTCTCCGACAATCCAGCTGAATTGGAAGCTTTCTATAAGAAGCGTGAGCCTAGCGACGACGTGCTTTACAGAATCTTTGCAAACAAGAATGTGGTAAAGAAGTATGTCAACAAGGATAGGTTTGTAAGAAATCTTTATTATATGCTTGTCGCTTTGCAGGGAGTAGACGTGGAAAATCTTGATGAGCGTACTTGCTCTTTGACTAAAATATTTACTATCAGCGAACTTGCCGCGCAATGGCAAATGCAGAACATTTATTGGTACATGGGGTACGCTAAAGGTCCGCACAAGGGTGGTGAAGGCAAAAATTCAGGTGTTTACTTGCTTGACAAAATAAGAGAAGAGGCAGACGCTGCAATCGCCGGCAATGGTTTGGCCGCTAATTTACGTTTCGGTCATGATATCGGTCTTCTGCCGCTTGTCGCACTCCTTAATCTTGACGGAATAGGTGAAACATACACAGACTTGGAACTGCTTCACAACAATTGGCAGGATTTCTCAATTGTCTCTATGGCTGGAAACTTTCAGATGGTGTTCTACCGTAAGAATAATCCAAGTGCTTCCGGTTGTCAATATCTAGTCAAGTTCTTGGTGAATGAGCGAGAGGTTAAACTTCCTGCATCAAAGGCTCCTGTTGTGGGCAACTATTATGACTGGAATATGGTGAGGGATTATTTTAATGAGATCGTAAAAACGGTACGCCATTAAAACATGCTGAGCAACACCTATTTGCGGTTTTAAAAACAATAATTAATGAATTTAGGTAAAATATAGGCTGATTTTTTTTGTCAGCAAACTAAATGTTTTACTTTTGTTATTTGAAAAATTTAAAAGAATTTTGGATATGAAAAAGATAATAATGGCTGCTTTGACATGCCTTTGCTCTATTTCTGGTATCAACTCACAGGAATTTATGAAGGTGAGTGCTGAAAAGGTTCTTACAGAAGACAATCAGCGTTGTTATCAGATCCGTCGCGGTTACAGCCGTAAGGATAAGACTCAGTGGGAACCATTCTGTGGTGGATTCCGTAACTTCTATTACGAGAGTGGATACGAGTATACAATGCATGTTGAAAAGTACGATCCAACATTGGATACAATCGTTGTGATCAAGACAATTGGTCGTGATAACTCAGACTCTTACCGTAAGCAGCAGGAGATGAAGAGAAAAGCTGCAGAGGCACGTGCTGCTAAGGCTGCCCGTGATCAGGAGAATGGAGCTGCTACCAAGAAAAAATAATTGGATATTAGTTTCAAACTTTATAGAGAGACGCGAAAATATCGCGTCTCTTTTGTTTTTGTTATGGATAAGTTGAATTTGATAAATATAGACACTAAATCGTCTGAATATCATTTTGTTGAGACGCTGATGCTCTCGTCTTTCCCTTCTGATGAAAGACGTGATGAGTCTCTGCAACGTCGGATTGTGGATGATGATGATCGTATGCGATGCCTGGTGATTAAAGATGGCGACGTGAGTGTCGGCTTTGTCACAGTATGGACATTGACGGAAATCATCTATGTGGAGCATTTTGCTATAGCCGAGGCATTCCGTCGACGTGGATATGGAAAACTTGCACTGGCTGAACTAATCCGTATGTCGAACGTCGGAAGATTGATTTTGGAGGTTGAACTTCCGTCGACAGAAGAGGCTGTCAGAAGAATCTCATTCTACGAAAAATGCGGATTTGAACTGTCTGCAAGACCATATGTCCAGCCATCCTATTCGCCAAGCAAACAAAGTGTGCCGATGTCGTTGATGACCTATGGAAAGGTTGGCAAACAAAAGGTTGAAAATGCGGTGAAAGAGATTTATAAGATAGTCTACAATGTGTAGCTGTCATTTCACCAACTAAATTTTGGTGATGAAATCCAATATTTTTTATACCTTTGCACCGTATAATGAACTTACAGATTATGAGCAGAATAAAATTTGTTTTGACGGTTTTGCTGACAATGTTGTTTTTTGCAGCGTCGGCACAGTCGCAGAAGGTGAAACACGAGGATATTTTCAAAGACTTAGCTAAGACAAAGCCTGGCTATGGCACTGTGAAATTGCAACAGAATCCAAAGGTCAACCTTTTGGTAAACAGAAAGATCAAAGAGGGTGAGTCGAAAAAATATATCACTTTTTCTGGCTATAGAATTCAGGTGTATATGGATAATAACCAGAAGAAATCAAAGGATGAGGCTTACGCAAGAGAGAAAAAGCTAAAGGAGAAATACGAAAATCTTACAACATATATCAGTTTCTCATCTCCATTCTGGAAACTTCGTGTGGGAGACTATCGTACTCATGCAGACGCTCTTGTGATGGCAAAGAAGCTTCGTGAGGATTTTCCTGAATTGAGCTCGGAGATCCTTATTGTAAAAGATGATGAGGTGAGAGACATTTCTTTGGAAGCGGATGCTTCTGCTACGGCAACCACAAACAAAAAAGAAGAGAAAAAAAGTAAAAAATAAAAAGGGCTAAAATGAAAAGATTTATTACACTTGCAGCTGCTGTTGCAACATTGTTTTCTGCGTCGGCAAAAATCGAAAAAAGTAACGAACGTACTGCCGACCACAAAAAGTTTGACAACTATTCATACGCTATCATTCCACCTGCAGGCTACGAGCTGACAGATAATGGAACTGCGTTCAGAAATCCGGAGAAAAAATCAGGTATTTCTATCTCTCACCTAAATATGATTCTTGACGCGTCTAGCGAGAATGAACTTTTGAAGGTGACTTTCCAGAATTTCGTCGCTGGATATCAGACAAATGAGTCTGTCTACATCAACGATACAGAGCACTATTTGGTGAGCAAGACAGAGAACGGCCGTATATTCACAACTCTTGTTGTGCCAGAGGATAACGGATCAGTGATGATCACAGCGTCGTCTCCAGTGGACGATTTGGCTGAGATCGAGAAGACAAAGGAGGCTCTTTTGTCGGTAGTGTATGTTGATCCTGCTGATATGGCAAGCAATCCGATCTTTGAGAATTCACTTTATAGCATCGCCAACCAGGGCTTCCGCGCTCAACCAGAAGGCTCAACTCTTGTCGCATTCTGTGAGTCGGGTGATTTTGCAAAAGAGCAGGCAACAGGCCGCTTGGTTTATTTCAAGGTGTTGATGAACGAGGATGCTGTTAAGCCAAAGGAGCAGAAGATGTTTGCAACAGAGGTTGTTAAGGCATTGGTTTCCGACCATGAGACAATAACATCTCAGAATGCGGTGGAGGTGAACGGTCTACCAGGTTATGAGTTTTTCATTACTGAGACGGTCAATGGTGAGGTGAAGTCGAAGTCTTATGCTATGGTGGTGTTCACATCAGGCAAGTATTATTGCTTCACATCTAAGGCAAATCAGGAAATAGATATGTATTTGCAGAAGTTCCAAGCTGCTGCAAAGAGTTTTCAGGCAAAGAAATAAATGAACGAGGATTTAGAGATAAAACCATGGGATATCGCGAAGTATCCCGATAAGAATTTGACAGCCAAGCTCGCACCTCTTGTTAGGCAAGAGCTTGAGTTGTTGGGTGAGGACGTCAACCGTGAGGGATTGCTAAAGACTCCAGACAGAGTGGCAAAGGCAATGCAGTTTATGACCTACGGTTATAAGATTGATCCGTGTGACGTCTTGAAGAGTGCGATGTTTGAGGAAGACTACAGCCAGATGGTGATTGTGAGAGACATTGATTTCTACTCTCTCTGCGAGCACCACATGCTTCCATTCTTCGGAAAGGCTCACGTGGCATACATTCCAAACGGCAAGATAACCGGTTTGAGCAAGATAGCTCGAGTAGTGGAGATCCTTTCGCGTCGACTTCAGATTCAGGAACGACTCACTACACAGATTAAGGATTGTATTCAGGAGACGTTGCAACCTCTGGGTGTGATGGTCGTTATTGAGGCCCAGCACATGTGTATGCAGATGCGTGGTGTGCAGAAAATGCATTCAGTCACCACCACATCAGATTTTACCGGAGCTTTTGAGACAGCAAAGACAAGAGAAGAGTTTATCAGCTTGATCACCGTCAACAGATGACAGAATCAAAACTTTCATTCGGCAAGATTCGCGACTTGGTTAAGGCGGAATGCTTGTCTGACCTTGGTAAGGAAAAGTGCGACAAGATGTCGTTCCTTACCAATTTCGACACTATATTGGAAGAGGCAAACCGCACTAATGAGTTTGTCCGTATACTTCAGGAAGAGGATTTCCCTACCGACGGTTTCTATGATGTCAGGGAGGCAATCCAAAGAATCAAGGTGGTCGGCACCTATATCGAGCCGGCGGAACTGTTTGATTTGAGCCGTGTTGTTGAGGCAATCGGCAGTATCGTCAGCTTCTTTTCCAACCGTGAGGAGGGTACATATTATTATCTGCAGGAGTTGTCGAGAGATGTCTTCACGTTTCCCGACATTCAGCGTGCAATCGCAAGAATTCTAGATAAATATGGTCAGATAAAGGACACCGCGTCTTCAAAACTCGGTGAGATCCGTCGTGAAAAATCGGCTACGGAAGGCAGTATTTCAAGAAATATGTCGTCGATCCTTCGTAAGGCGGTGGAAGACGGAATTGTTGAGAAGGGTACGACTCCAGCTGTACGTGACGGCCGTCTGGTGATTCCCATCTCTCCCTTTTTCAAGAAGAAACTGCGTGGTATAGTCCACGATGAGTCCGCCACAGGTAAGACGGTGTTCATCGAGCCGGAGGTGATTGTTGAAGCCAACAATAAATTGCGTGAACTGGAGGCTGAGGAGCAGCGAGAAATTGTAAGAATCCTTACTGAGTTCACTACTGAAATATTGCGTCCACGTACGGATGAACTGCTGTTTTCAGTTGATTATCTGTCGGTTGTGGATTTTACAAGAGCAAAAGCGTTGTTTGCGTTGAAGACAAACAGTGTGATGCCAAAATTACGTAATGAGCAGGTGATCGACTGGCGTGACGCCATCCATCCGTTGCTTTTCCTATCGCATCAGGCGTCGGGCAAGGAGATTGTTCCGCTCGACATCCATCTCGACAAAAACAACAGAATACTGCTTATTTCCGGCCCGAATGCCGGAGGTAAGAGTGTATGCTTGAAGAGCGTCGGACTGATCCAGTATATGGCGCAGTGCGGAATGCTTGTGCCGATGCATGCCGACAGTGAAGTGGGAATTTTCAATGACATCCTGATCAACATTGGTGATGAGCAGAGCATAGAGAACGACTTGAGTACATACAGTTCGCATCTTTCTTATATGAAGGAGTTTGCGAAAAAATGTAATGGAAAGACGATTCTGCTCATAGATGAGTTTGGAGGCGGCACGGAGCCACGAATCGGTGGAGCTATTGCAGAAGCCTTGCTCGACCATTTCAATCGTCAGAAATCGTTTGGAGTCATCACTACGCATTTCACTAATCTTAAGCAGTTTGCCACAGATACGGATGGTATTGTGAACGGCGCGATGCTCTACGACCGCCACGAAATGAGGCCGCTATTCCGTCTTGAGATAGGAAATCCGGGAAGCTCGTTCGCCCTTGAGATCGCAAGAAAAATCGGTTTGCCTGAGAGCGTCATCGCCCGTGCTACGGAGATAGTCGGCAGCGACTATGTGAATATGGAGAAGTATCTCCAGGATATCGTGCGAGACAAACGTTATTGGGAGAACAAACGCCAGAATATACGCCAGAAAGAGAAACATATCGAGGAACTTGAGGAGAAACTCACCGTCGATGTCAATAATATCAACGCGGAGCGAAAGAGAATCCTCAGCGAGGCAAAAGCCAAATCCAAGGAGATGCTCGACGGCGCGAACGCCAAGATTGAACGTACGATCAAGTTGATCAAGGAGGCAAAGGCAGAGAAGGATGCCACACGTCAGGCACGTGAGGATCTGACAAAGTTTAAGAATGATTTTGTTGATGGCGACGAGAATGACGCTTTCGCAAAGAAGGTGGAGAGGCTTAACGCCAAGAGCCAGCAGAAGAGTGGGGCACCTGCACAGCAGAAGCAGGAAAAACCAATCTCTGTGGGAGACACGGTGAAGATAAAAACAAGTGGAGCGAAAGGTAAGGTGTTGGAAATCAAGGGTAATAGTGTGGATGTCGCATTGGGTAATCTCCGCACCACCGTCAAACTGAAAGATCTTCAATTGACTCAGGAAGCTACACAGAAAACACAAAAATTCAGTTTCAATATAGTTTCGTCCAACAATTCAGACATTGTCCACGAGCGTTCCAAGAATTTCAAGTTGCAGATAGATGTGCGAGGAATGCGTGCCGACGAGGCTCTGCAGGCGGTCAGCTATTATATAGAAGATGCGATAATGCTTGATGCCGGCACAGTGCGAATCCTGCACGGCACAGGTACAGGCGTGCTACGACAGGTGATCCGTGAGTATCTGAAGACGGTACCACAGGTTAAAACATTCCGTGACGAACATGTCGATTTCGGTGGCGCAGGAATCACGGTGGTGGAAGTTGGATAATTCATAATTCGTAATTCATAATTCATAATTGTGGGTACGTGCCAGCACCGTAGGTGTGACATAACATAGGGTCGGGTGTAAACCCGATTATTGTCGACAAAACATAGGGTTGGGTGTGGACCCGATCCTGATGATGAATTTGATACGTGTGTAAATTCATTTTAGATACGTGACATTGCCACGTATCTAATTTTTTATGTTTTTTTACAACTGACAGTTGTATTTTGGGTTGTTGTTATTACTTTTGTATTGCAGAACTGAATAAAATGAAACAGAAGACACTGGATTTTTTAGAAACTCATCAGAGTGACACTCCGTCGACATGGAGAGAGAAGGCTGAATGGCGTCGTGACAATTGGTCATGGTTACGTCATTCTCAGAGAATTGCTGTGAAGGTTCTGTTGCATATGAGGCAAATTGGACTGACCCAGAAGGAGTTGGCTGAACGGATGAATTGTTCTCAGCAATATGTTTCAAAAATTCTGAAGGGTAAGGAGAATATGTCTCTTGATACGCTCACCAAACTGGAGAATGCATTAGATATCTGTTTGATTTATGATGAATAGGGGTAATTCTCAATTCGTAATTCATAATTCATAATGCATAATTGTGGGGGTGATTCACCAGATGTGTGGATCACCCGTTCTCGTAGAGACGCACGGACGTGCGTGTCATTGGACGTACGTGACGTAATAATTCATAATTCGTAATTCATAATGCATAATTGTGGGTACGTGCCAGCACCGTAGGTGCGACAAAACATAGGGTCGGGTGTGAACCCGATCCGAGGAATAACACGTCGATTTCGGAGGTGCAGGAATCACGGTGGTTGAGGTTGGGTGAAATTCGTAATTCGTAATTCATAATTCATAATTCATAATTGTGGGTACGTGCCAGCACCGTAGGTGCGACAAAACATAGGGTCGGGTGTAAACCCGATCCGAGGAATAACATGTCGATTTCGGTGGAGCCGGAATCACGGTTGTTGAGGTTGGATGAAATTATAAATTCGAAATGCGAAATGCTAAATTGTGGGGGAACTAAATATCATTTTTTATTCGTCTTGTCGACATTGACGTCTTTTTTCTTATGTATAATTTTTTTGATGATAACAACCAAACTATAAATGCATAGTATTATTTCCAAAGGAATTGTTATCATAGCTTCAGCCACAACCGCCAAACCACCATCTCCAGAGTAATGTTTTCCGTAACATGTTGGGGCTATGCAAAATTTTAAGAGATCATCAGAGCCGAATAATGCCAAATACAATCCCAAAAGAGGAATGACTGCCAATATGAAGCAACAATAGTTGAAAATCTTTTTTTTACTCATCTTTTTATTAAGTCATTACATATCGTATATCACAAAAATATATTTTTTCTCATTCTCATTTCTGCTTCATTTTACAAATGTTTTGCCAATTTAACATAAATTTTCAATCATGTTTTTTATAGAAGGTTGTCTTTATGTGAATTTCTGTGTCCCAAACTAATCGTGGGGAAATCCAACTGCCATCGTTCATCGTATATCATTCTCAATATAATATGAGACGTTGTGCACAACGTCTCTACAGATCGTCCATCGTCTATCGTTCATCGTATATCGTCCATCGTCTATCGTCCAACCCAACCATTGTTCATACCTTGTGAAAAAACTACTAATAACATTTGTTTTCTTTCTGTGGCTTTTGCCTTTAGATTGTCTATCTTTGCAGACGAAAAACAAAAAGTGGACAATTAAACAATGGCTATCGGCGAAACAAAATCTGCAAAGAAATCAAAGAAGGGTGTGGCTCCTGACATTATTGAGGTCAGAGACATGGGTGGCGTTGTGCCGCCACAGGCACCGGAAATAGAAAACTCTGTGATCGGAGCCATCCTGACAAATCCGGGATGCTTCTCTGAAATCTGTACAATTCTGAAGAAGGAGACTTTCTATGTGCCTAAAAACGCCCTCGTCTACGAGACAATCTCATACTTGGGCAGTACACAGCAGTCTATCGACCTTTTCACCGTCTCTGAGGAGCTTAAGAAACGAGACCTTTTCGAGACGGTCGGAGGAATGTCTGTGCTTATCGAGTACACTCAGAATGTGATCTCCGTCGCCAACGTCTACGAACACTCAAAAATCCTTGCTGCCAAGGCTCTGGAAAGGGAATTGATCAAGTATTCCACTGAGATTCAGCGTCGTGCATTCAATGAAGACGAGGATGTCGACAAACTGATCCAGGCTGCTGAGGCTATGCTCTATGATATCTCCCAGCATAATATTGAGAAGGATTTTACTCCTATAAGCGACGTCCTACCGACTGTAAAGGCTAATATTGATGCTGCAGCCAACAATAAGGAGGGTGTCGGCGGTGTGCCAAGCGGATTCACCAAACTCGACGGTATGACCAACGGTTGGCAAAAGTCCGACCTCATCATTATCGCAGCTCGTCCTGCCATGGGTAAGACTGCCTTTGTGCTTTCAATGGCCAGAAATATTGCCGACAAAGATATTCCCGTCGCCGTGTTTTCTCTTGAGATGAGCAACGACCAGCTCGCCACACGTATGCTGGTGAATGTGACCGAACTCCCGTCGGAGAAGATCAAGAAGGGTCAGCTCAATATCGACGAGATGAAACATTTGAACCAAGGTCTCGATTACCTTGCCCAGAAACCAATCTATCTCGACGATACTCCAAGCCTGTCCGTGTTTGAGTTTGCCACAAAGGCACGACGTCTGGTGCGAGACAAGGGAGTGAAGATCATCGTCATCGACTACTTGCAGCTGATGAACGCCAGCGGTATGGCATACGGAAGCCGTGAGCAGGAGGTCAGCACGATCTCACGTTCGTTGAAGCAGTTGGCGAAGGAATTGATGGTGCCGATCATTGCGTTGTCGCAGTTGAACCGTAGTGTGGAGAGCCGAGACAAGCAGGATAAGAGACCGCAGCTGTCCGACTTGCGTGAGTCTGGAGCCATCGAGCAGGATGCCGACATGGTGTTGTTTATCCACCGTCCGGAGTATTATAAATTGGAATATATGTCCGACAATACCACTCCAGCGGCTGGACTTGCCGAAATCATCATCGCCAAGCATCGTAACGGATCTGTGGGCGACGTGATTCTTCGATTCATGGGCGCGCAGACGAAATTCTGCAACTACGACGATGGAGGAATCGTGTCGACAGACCAGTATGTGGAGGTGCAATCCAACATCAATCCCGGCTATGCGTCGGGCAATGATGCTGTCAATGTGGATTCATCTGTGCCGGCATTCATGGATTCAGCCCCAGCACCGTTTTAATAATTCATAATGCATAATTCGTAATGCATAATTGTGGGGAAATCCAGACATCTGGTGGTCAAACCACACGTGGAGACGCACGGACGAAAATGTGAAATTAAGAATTAAAAATTAAGAATGAAGAATGGAAATCCCCAACGTCTGGTAATCAAACCACACGTAGAGACGCACGGACGTGCGTGTAATCAGATAAAATGCATAATGCATAATTGTGGTGAAATCCAGACATCATCAACCATCAACCATCCATCATCAATCATCAACCATCAACCATCAATCGAATCGTGGAAGTAAGAATAGAGCAATCATGGAAAGAAGTTTTGGCGGACGAATTTGAGAAGCCATATTTCTCATTGTTAGCGTCATTTATAAGAAAAGAGTATCAGGAGACGGAAGTGTATCCGCCCGGAAGCAAGATATTTTCAGCGTTCGACCTCACACCATTTCGCGACGTGAAGGTGGTGATACTTGGTCAGGATCCCTACCACGAACCCGGCCAGGCTCATGGTTTGGCATTCTCCGTGCAACCGGGAGTGCAGATACCACCGTCGCTACAGAATATATATAAGGAGATTGTCGACGATGTGCACTCTCCATATCCCAATTCTGGATTCCTTGAGAGATGGGCGAAGCAAGGCGTATTGCTTTTGAACAATGTGTTGACGGTGCGGCGAGCCGCTCCGTTGAGCCATCAGGGGAAAGGATGGGAGGAGTTCACAGACAGGGTGGTGGAACTGCTCTCGTCGAAACGGGAGAATCTTGTCTTCATGTTGTGGGGATCGCAAGCGCAGAGGAAAGGCCTGGTGATAGACACAAAGAAACATCTTGTGTTGAAAGCGCCACATCCGTCGCCACTATCCGCCTACCGAGGCTTCTTCGGCTGCAAACATTTCAGCAAAGCGAACGAATATCTGATACAACACGGAAAAACCCCAATCGTGTGGTGATTCATAATTCGTAATTCATAATGCATAATTCATAATTGTTGGGAACATGCTAGCGCTGTATGTGCGAGATATTCTAAGGTCGGGTGTGAACCCAAATCCGTTTTATTAATATAGACGTTGCATTGACAACGTCTTTTTTGTTTTTTAGGAATGTGATTTTTCCTATCAAATGTTTTTTTTCTGCGAAATTTCAGTTTTTTGTTAAATTTTTTAGAAAAAAGTGCAAGCTGTGCTTGAATTTGGCATATGTTTATTGTATGTTTGCAATATAAATAATAAGAATATTTTGAAATACGGAAATATTAGTATTTTTATCGTAAAATCATTATTATGCGTTTTAGAATAACACTAAGAATAGACAGAGAGCAATTTGGCGACATAATGCCAATCAATTATCAGTATGAACTATCGGCATGGATTTACAAAATATTAGCGAAATCCGATGCCAAGTATTCTGCGTGGCTTCACGACAACGGCTACTCTTATACTGATGCAAAAGCATTTAAGTTTTTCTGTTTCTCGCAACTACATTTTCATAGATTTGAAATTTTGCCACAACAGGAGCGTATAAAAGTTGTCGGCGATTTGGTTGATTGGTATGTGAGTTTTATTCCCGACAAGGGAACCGAATCTTTTGTAAAAGGTCTTTTTGGTAATAATACTATAATAATAGGTGATACCATATCGAAAGTTGCTTTCAAAATTATAAATGTAGAAGGACTATATCCAATTAGGTATTACGACAAAATGTCCTTTGAAGCCATTTCGCCGGTGTGTATGAAACGCCATTTGACAGACGGCAAAATTGAATATCTTTCGCCAAAGGACGAAGGGTACAAAGACTTGATGTTGCAAAATCTTATTTCCAAATATTCAGCTTTTTATGGCAAAGACTATTTTTCTGAATACGATGATTTTGTATTTGAACCAGATTTGAGTAGAGTTAAGTCAGCATTGATAACTATTAAGGCAAACACACCTGAACAAACCAAAGTTCGAGGATTTAAATTCAGATTCACGGTAAAAGGTGATCCAAAATTGATGAAGTTTATCTACGAAGGTGGAGTGGGTTCGTCAAATTCCATAGGATTCGGTTTTGTAAAAGAAGTTGTCAATTTATAAAAAAGGAGGATGCAATGAATACAAGTACATATACTTTAATAGATTATGATTGGCTAACGAAACCTACGGGCGACCCTTTTGCTAATGCTGGCGGATATGCTTTGAAAGTTTTTTCCGAAACTTTCCCCGAAGACGACATTCTTCAACTGATTAGCCGCGCTACGGATATTTATGTGGATAGGTGGGATTCTAAACTTAATACTTTTTTCTTGAATTCCAAAATAACGCAACCATCTTTTAAGCCGGCTCAAAAAAAGCAAGAAACTTTAAAATATTTCAAATCGCTTTTAAATGATGTAGATGCTCAAAAAGGGGTTTGCAGAATAACTGGACGAAAGACAAAAGTTTTTCCTGCTGGACGTGACAACTCCATTTTGACTGGTTCTAATAAATTTGTGAATTTTCACCATTATTTTGAAAGCGGAGTAATGCTTTCAAAAGAGATGCTAATTCGAATGTTCTTTTTACCTCTTTGTGTTAATTGTTTAAGTGGTAATATTTGGGGAGGTAATGGATGCGTGATAGAAAGCAATGATGCTAATGTCGCATACAAATATGTATATGATAACTGTTCAAAAGTGCTTTCTGACATTTCTAAGAATTGTTCAACTAGCGTTTTAAAAACAAAATCAGAAGCACCTACCACGGAACTATTTATATTTGCAGACAAAGTCATAAAGAAAAGGAATGACATTAATGATAGCAACTTATGTTCGTTGACATTATATATGTTTACAAATTTTGGTGCAAAAATGAACTTGAACATATATACGTTGCCATTGGAAGGAATGGATTTCTATCGTTTTGTTAACAAAACAAAATATATAGATGATTGGAAAGCGTTTGTCAAAACTAAATACTATCTGTATGATAAGAAACAAAACAAGGAAGACTATTATTCAGATGATAAAGAAGTAGAAAAAAATGAATATATTTATTGGGCTAACTCTATTTATGAAAAATTTATAAATAGAGTTAGTATCCTTCCTGAAATTCAAAAATGGAGTAAGGAAAACAAATTCAACTTTGACATAGTGAAATTTTACGAAATAAGAGTCAGAAAAATGAAAAAAGAAACGATAAATAAAATAGAAGAGATGGCTAATTTCATTTTCGAGGCTAATAACAATGGCATCGAGGAGATTCATAAAGTCATCAAAGAATTGAACAATTTCTCTGAATCATTTGATTTGAGGCGATTTATTTTGAAAAAAATTGTCGAAAAATTCAATGAGATTCACGGAGATGAAGCAACGCCAATTATCAGCGTAAAGGATTATACCAATTATCTTTTCCCTGATATTAATTCGTGGAAAGAAACACGTGATGTACTGATAATTGCATTATATCAGAAACTTCACGAATTGAATGAAGAAAATGATAATGAACCTAATAACATTGAGTAATATGAATGCACAAGGACTAATCTTAATTGATGTGGATGTTGCTGCGTTAAACAACGCAGGCATCAGCAAAACATCTAACAACGACAATTCCGTTAAAACCAAAACGATTTTCAAGAACGGAAGCAGTTATGTTTACGTTTCGGGACAGGCTTGGCGTTATTGGTGGCGCAATTCCTTGCAGAAAAATTGTGGATGGACTATGTCTCCGATTGAACGTGGTAAAAAAACGGTGAACACCGCTTTGAATCCCATTCAATATCCCGATGATGACGTGTTTGGCTATATGCATGCTGCAACACAAGAAAAAAAATCTGAGGAAGGTGAAGAAAGTGAGGATGCTGCCAACAAGTCCAAAAGTAAAAAAAATGCGAAGGAAAATGTTACTGTAACACGAGTGTCTCCGCTGAAAAACTCAGTAATGGTTTCTGTTGCTTCCGTCAAACCCGAGACTAACTTTGCTTCTATGTCGAGGCATATCGGAAACCCTGTTCCATACGGCAAACAGGAGTACAGTGCAGTAATGAAAGGAATGTTTTGTCTTGACCTTGATATGGTCGGAACTTTCTCTAACTACAACAAAACAGGGTTTATGAATCTATCAGAAGACCTTAAAAAAGAAGCACTTGCAGTACAAGGTTCTGAGGAAATTGACGACCCCTATGTTGCAAAAGAGAAACTCATTCGTCTTCCGCTTGCAACAAGAATCAAACGCGCAACCGACACCATCAAAGCCTTGAAAAACATTTCGGGCGGTGCTATGCAGACCAACAATATGGCTGACGTTACGCCGAAGTTCATAATTCTCGCAACTACCAAAACGGGCAACCATCCGTTTTCGCACGTTGTTAAGAGTACCGGCGACAGGGACGAAACAGCAGAACTCAACATCAAAGGACTCAAAGAAATCATCGAAGACTACAAAGAAGATTTTGAAGGCAAAATCTTCATCGGCAGACGCAGCGGATTTTTTGATGACGACAACAAGGAACTCGAAAAACTTGCATCAGATTTCAAAGATATCGTATGCTACGGACCTGTCAACAAGATGATTGACGGATATATCGAACAACTTGAAAAACAGATGAAATAATGAAAGTTTACCGGATTGACATAAGTTCTTGGACGGCAAGTTTCAGATACCCGAACATCATTTCGGGCTATCAGCCTACTCTGCCAGTTCCCCCGGTAAGCACTGTACTTGGAATTATTAATGCTTGTGCAGGCAGTTATTTGAATTTCAATGGCTTGGAAATCGGATATTATTTCGATTACAAAACAAAAGCCACAGATTTAGAAACTATCTACCAAGTGGAGGCAAACGGAAAGTCTGTTTCTAACAAGATGAAATCCAACGTTATAAACCGCGAATTTCTTTTTGATTGCAGGCTCTTTATCTATTTCAAAACGGACACTTATCTTGACTATTTCAAAAAGCCACATTATCCTGTCCTTTTGGGCAGAAGTGGTGATTTGGCTTCTGTGGACAAGTTTTCAGAACCCGAACTCGAAGAAATTGAGCAGGCGGAGAAAATCAAAGGGCAAATAGTTCCGTATGAAAACAATATGTTGCCAGGTATTATTCAGGCACTGCCTGAATATTTTACCGACGAAATTCCAAGGAAAAACATCGGCACTAAGGCGTTTTCAATAATTCCGTTTGACGCATCGGATTTTGAAACCTCTATTACCGCTTACCGCGATATTATTGACGATAAAGAAGTTGACATTTATTTTCATCAATTAAAATTTTGACAACAGACGAAAAAAATAATCAGACACTTCCGCTATTGGCTAAGTCAAAACCGGAAGTGTCTTTAATTAAGCACATTGAAGATTGTCTGAATATTTTTGGACAATTGAAATGTCATTTCCCTAAAATCGGAGATATGTACAACGGTTTTTGGGAAACGCTTTTTGCGTGTATTATTTTTCACGACACGGGAAAAGCACATTCGGAATTTCAAAATCTCTTACGAGGTCAAAAAAACAACAAATGGTTTCACCAAAGGCACGAATTGTTTTCTTTGAGTTTCATAAATTCGTCAAATTTATCCGACAAAGATAAAAAGGATGTCGTGTTTGCCGTTGCGGGACACCATAAACAATTGACTTATCTCAAAGACTTTATCGAAGATAATTACGAAAATGATTTTGACGATATTATTGAAGATTCAGGGCTTGATTATAATGCGGAATGTGCAAAAATTATAGCCAAACCCACAATAGAAATATTACAAAAATTTGGTTTTGAAGTTCAGCCAAAACTAATCATTCCCGACATCAAGAAAATTATCCGCAATGCAGTCAAGCAAAATACGCAAACAGATGAAAAACAACTATTTAGAAATATTTTTCTTACGGGCGGACTAAAACAATGCGACCATCTTGCCTCGGCAGGAATAACTGAATTAAAACAACTTGATATTCAAGATTTTGGCTTTGCAAAAAAATATCCTCTTTACAACCATCAAAAAACAGATTCACAAACGATTGGGAATGTGATTCTTACCTCGCCTACGGGTTCGGGAAAAACAGAATCAGCCTTTTTATGGCTTCAAAAACAGTTTGAAACGTTTGGCAGTGGACACGTGTTTTACATTCTGCCGTACACAGCGTCAATAAACGCAATGTACGAAAGACTTGAAAAAAACACAGGGCAAAACCACAAAATAGGAATGATACACGGGAAACTTGCCCAGTATTTGGATTCAAAGATGGACGACGACGATTTTGAAGTGGCAAATGCTGACGTTGAGAAAATTTTGCAAGATTTCAAGACCCTTGTTACACCTGTCAAAATTGTTACACCATTTCAACTTCTAAAACATCTTTACGGTCTAAAAGATTTTGAAAAAGGAATTTTGGAATGGTTCGGCGGATATTTTATCATTGACGAAATACACGCCTACGATGCGGATCTATTTGCTCAAATAGTTACATTGTTGAAATTTGCGGTTAAGCATACTCAAACCAAGATTCATATTATGACCGCCACATTGCCGTCGTATATGAAAAAAGAATTAGAAAAAGCGGTTTCACCTTATACTGCAATCAAGGCGGACGATAGTCTTTACCAAAGTTTCAAACGGCACAGAATCAACTTGTTGGACGGTGGAATATCCGACAATATAAATATTATACAAAACGAAATCAACAATGGCAAGCGTGTTCTTGTGGTTTGCAACACAGTAGAAAAATCGCAAGAAATATATCGGAAACTTTCAGCAGAGCAAAAAGTGCTCTTGCACGGACGTTTCAACGGACGAGACCGAATGCAAAAAGAGAAACAACTGTCTAACGACACTGTTAATCTTCTTGTGGGCACACAGGCGGTAGAAATCAGTCTCGACATAGATTTTGACATTATCTATTCTGAACCTGCACCGTTAGACGCACTGATTCAGCGGTTTGGGCGCGTAAACAGAAAACGTAAAAAAGGTATTTGCACTTGCAATGTATTTACTGTCCGTAATGAATCAGACAAATATATTTACAGCAACGAGGATGTTATTAACCGTACATTGGAAGTTCTGTCAAAAGCCCAAAACAACGACGACGCTGTAATTCAAGAAAACCAATTGCAGGATATGATGGATTATGTATATCCCGATTGGGACGATAAAAGCCGGAAGGATTACGATATGATTTGCACTTTGTTTGAGAAGTCGGTCGCCGACCTCCGACCTCTTGATTACGACGATAAAAACGAAGAATATTTTTATAGTCAGTTTGACGGCATAAAAGTTCTTCCCGTTTCGCTTGTTGATGAATATCAAAATTATTTATCAGATTTTCAATTTATTAAGGCGGAAAGTCTGATGGTTTCGATAACAAAAAGTAGATATCTAGCATTGAAATCTTCTAATAAGTTGGAGAACAGAAGATTTACTTTTGAAATCTCTGACGAAACCACTAAAAGTCGTTACGCATACGTTGTAATGAAAAAATATGATTCAGAATTGGGACTTCTTTTTAAGGAAGATGACGATACGTCAAACGAATGTTTTTTATAAAACCAAAAAACACATCAACTATGACCAACGAACAAAGTAACATAATAATATATAATACCATTGACGGCAAGGCGTCGGTTGCACTTTACGCCAAGGATGGTAAAATTTGGCTCAACCAAAAACAGATGGCGGAACTTTTTGCCACCTCGGTTGCCAATATCAATATGCATATATCTAACATACTGAATGAAAAAGAGTTAGATGCAGATTCAGTTATTAAGGATTACTTAACAACTGCCTCTGATGGCAAAAACTACAATGTTACATTTTATTCGTTGGAAATGATTATTTCCATCGGATATAGAGTACGTGGCAAGCGTGGAACGCAATTCCGTCAATGGGCTACAAGACATTTGTCAGAATATCTCATCAAGGGATTTACCATGGATGACGAAAGATTGAAGAATCCTGATGGAAGGCCTGATTATTTTGATGAACTTCTTGAACGAATCCGTGACATCCTGGCTTCTGAAAAACGATTTTATCAGAAACTTAGGGATCTGTTCGCACTCAGCAGTGACTACGAAACACGAGAAAAAGCGACCCAAATGTTTTTCGCTGAAACGCAGAACAAACTCCTTTATGCTGTTACAAACCAAACTGCTTCGGAGATTATCGTCAATAGAGCGAATGAGAATAAACCAAACATGGGACTGACAACGTGGAAAGGAAGTATTGTCAGAAAGGGGGATATAATAATTGCAAAGAATTATCTTAATGAGGACGAAATTGATATGCTCAACAGACTTGTCAATCTGTTCTTGGAATCAGCTGAACTTCGTGTAAAAGGTAGAAAAGACTTGACTCTTGCTTTTTGGCGTGACAATGTCAACCAACTTCTTGAATTTCAAGGTCAAAAAGTCCTTGTCGGTAATGGAACTGTTTCAAAGGATCAAATGGAGAATTTTGTGACTCAGGTTTACGAACGATTTGATAGTAGACGTAAACAATATGATGCTCTTATGGCTGATGAAGAGGACATTAAAATTCTTGACGACGTAGAAAACAAGGTGAAAAATAGAGATAAATAGCTTCAATATGCAAATCACAGGTACTCATTTCAACTATTATTTGATCTGCCATCGGAAACTTTGGCTCTTTGCCAATGGCATCAACATGGAGCATAATTCCGACCTTGTGTATGATGGAAAACTTATACACGAGGATTCGTATCCACAACGTCCGGAACGATATGAGGAACTTGAGGTGGATGGTGTTAAAATTGATTTTTATGACGCTAAAAATAAAATAGTACATGAAATCAAACGTTCCGACAAAGTTGAGGAAGCTCATGAATGGCAGGTGAAATACTATATATATGTCTTGGAACAAAATGGAGTAGACGGAGTCCGGGGCATTTTAGAGTACCCTACGATGAGAAAGACAACTCCCATCATGTTGACGGATGATGATAGACGTGAAATAGAAAAGATGAAAAGTGAAATTGAAAAAATCATCGCGTCTGAAAATTGTCCGGAAAGAGTGGCTATGAAAATATGTCGAAATTGCAGCTATTTTGATTTTTGTTGTGTCACAGAAACTGATGATGTATGAAAAGGACGTATTATCTATTTAATCCAGGAAAGTTGGAAAGGAAGGACAATTCTCTGAAATTTACTCCTTTCGAGGAACTGGAAGATGGAGAATTGAAACCCATTGACAAACCTCGCTATATACCAGTAGAGGATGTGAATGAATTTTATGTTTTCGGTTCTCTTCATGCAACGAGTTCGCTCTTTAATTTTTTGGGACAGCACGACATTCCTGTCCATTTCTTTGATTATTATGAGAATTATACGGGGTCGTTTATGCCTCGAGACGGATTGCTTTCTGGCAAAATGCTGATGGCTCAGACATCTGCTTATCAAGAAGACGGCCGACGTCTGGAGATTGCCAAAAAGTTTATTGAAGGAGCGTCATACAATATGGTCAAGAATCTTCGCTATTACAATAATAGAGGAAAGGATATGGAATCTATAATAACGCAGATTGAAGGCTACTCCTCTAAAATAGTTGAGATGAGGAGTGTGAGCGAGCTGATGGGATTGGAGGGAAATATCCGTCAAACATATTATGATGCGTTCGATTTGATCATTGACGATTTCGAGATGGGTGGACGAAGTAAGCAGCCTCCAAGGAATGAAGTGAACGCATTAATCTCGTTCGGTAATATGATGTGCTATTCGCAATGTTTACGAGCAATCCATCAGACACAATTGAATCCTACAATAAGCTATCTGCATAGTCCGGGAGAACGAAGATTTTCGTTGTGTTTGGATGTGTCGGAGATCTTCAAGCCAATTCTGGTAGACAGAGTTATTTTTAAGTTGTTGAACAAGAAAGAGATTCAGACAAAACATTTCGACAATAAGATGAATAGATGTTTGTTGAATCCGACGGGAAAGAAGATCTTTGTAAAAGCATTTGAAGATCGACTGAATGAGACGATAAAGCATAGGGCATTGAATAGAAGTGTCAGCTATAAGCATCTGATAAAGTTAGAGTGTTATAAGTTGGCAAAGCATTTGTTGGAGATGGAGGAGTACAAACCTTTTAAGATGTGGTGGTGATATGTACGTGATATTAGTATATGATTGTGGAGAGCGACGAGTGGGGAAGATGTTGAAGTTATGTAGAAAATACTTGAATTGGATACAAAATTCAGTGTTTGAGGGAGAGATAACGGAAGTGAAGTTGAAAGAGTTGAAGAGTCAAGCATTGAAGATTATGGATCCAGAAGAAGACAGTATCATAGTCTTTTCGTCGAGCCAACAAAAGTGGTTAGATAAGGAGATTTTAGGAAAGGAATTATCTGACATAGACAATTTTATATAAGATTGAAAATCAGATATTTTTTTATAGTCATGTTGTCGCCGGCTAATTTATTAGAGGAAAAAGAGATAATATGGCAGAGTTGAGATCTTTGACATGTTGGAAATCAGATATTTAAGAAAGTTGTCGAAGGTCGGGAATTTTCGTAGAATTGCCCATCGACAACATTAGTTATGAATTTTTAGCAAAAACATTGGCTTATAAGCCTTTGTTTTTGCTAAAAAATCGTATTTTCGCAACGACTTTTAATCGAACCATATTGGAATTGAAATATATAACAACCTTACGTTCAAGAAAACATTTGGCAACTTTTAATCGAACCATATTGGAATTGAAATAAAAAACAAAAAATTCATTATTGTTCTGCTGGTAACTTTTAATCGAACCATATTGGAATTGAAATAATGTAGGGGCAACGATAGGCGAGCAACGAACAGTGCCTTTTAATCGAACCATATTGGAATTGAAATAATTCTTACCTTTAGCGAGTGAACGCAAATATTCAGCTTTTAATCGAACCATATTGGAATTGAAATAAATGTCGGGAAGTCACAACAAAAGTGAAATTCTGACTTTTAATCGAACCATATTGGAATTGAAATTATTAGAATGTGAAAGAAGTTGATTACTAGAAGTTGTCTTTTAATCGAACCATATTGGAATTGAAATAATCTGTCAAATGAATCGACTTTGATAGTCGGATCACTTTTAATCGAACCATATTGGAATTGAAATTTCGGGGCAGTCCCTCGTACCCTAGTCCGTCAAAACTTTTAATCGAACCATATTGGAATTGAAATGCAGTAGGAAAATATGAAGCTGAAGACGCATTGTCAACTTTTAATCGAACCATATTGGAATTGAAATGAATTAGACGGTATTGAGTCTGTCAATCAAAATAACTTTTAATCGAACCATATTGGAATTGAAATGATTGCGTCTAATCAACCTATTAAGCGTGTTAGCACCTTTTAATCGAACCATATTGGAATTGAAATAGCTGACGCAGATTAGTGTCTGCTGTAGAAATAACCTCTTTTAATCGAACCATATTGGAATTGAAATGAGGATGAAGGAGCGGAAGAAGCAAGACCGACAGGCGCTTTTAATCGAACCATATTGGAATTGAAATTCCTAACTTGAAATTAGATGTCAACACCCCCCAATTATCTTTTAATCGAACCATATTGGAATTGAAATTGAAAAAATGCAACGTGGCATGTATGCGGAACTCGACTTTTAATCGAACCATATTGGAATTGAAATAATCCATCAAATTCGGGGTTGTATAAATTCCATTTATCTTTTAATCGAACCATATTGGAATTGAAATAAGGTATTCGAATCGTTTAAGGTTGAACCTGAATAATCTTTTAATCGAACCATATTGGAATTGAAATCTGATGGTTATTTGTCGTCAGTATCTGAAGAAACACTTCTTTTAATCGAACCATATTGGAATTGAAATCTGTTTACAACATTTTTGATATGGCAGTTAGAGTTTCTTTTAATCGAACCATATTGGAATTGAAATAAATTAAATGTTAAGGTAATGAAATAATTTACGTAACCTTTTAATCGAACCATATTGGAATTGAAATCACGTAAATTCTCCTGTTCCTGCATTTGTGTAAAAGCTTTTAATCGAACCATATTGGAATTGAAATGTGAAAAGCGTTGTTTGTTCTAAAGGTGAAACGTCGCTTTTAATCGAACCATATTGGAATTGAAATCGCAGAGAACCGTATTCACACGCAACAAAATATCGCCTTTTAATCGAACCATATTGGAATTGAAATTTCCTCTTTCGACGCGATTAACATCGAACATATTGACTTTTAATCGAACCATATTGGAATTGAAATTAAGATATACCGCATGATAGCATCACAGCTGGTCATGGCTTTTAATCGAACCATATTGGAATTGAAATGAAACTGGTGTTCCAGCTTTACAGTGTCTTCACAGACCTTTTAATCGAACCATATTGGAATAAGAAACTTCAAAATTAGTATCTTTGCCCCCGATTTAGTTAGCTTTTCCGAGGTAAATAAATCCCGTAAAAGCTAACGAGTTGTGTTAACGTTAAAGTTCCATCTCATGAGACATCTTGTCAGATATATTATCATTGCTATATTGCTGACCAGATTATAAGTAAATCTACGTAACTTGTTTAAGATTATATATTTGCCTGCTGCATTATAATTTCATTGCGTCTGAAAAAGTAATGGAGAAAGTTTTGGTGAATGAGAAAATTCCAATTAATTTTGTCGGGAAATCTTCTGTTGAGGTTTTTGCCTTTCTATTCTGGTAAATGGGAGAAAAAAGGCAGAGAAAGAGCATCTGAAAATAAATAACAAAATATATGAATAAAAGAGTTATAAAAGGGTTTTTCTTACCTGTTTTATTTTCTATGGGACTTTCATTAAACGCGAATGCGGTGAAGGTCCACATCAATTCAGGCAATCCTGCCTATCCGTTCCCACAGTTTTTGAAATATGCTTGTGGAGGAAACCTTGGTACCAAGCTTGTTGAAGGTCTGACTCACGCTGAGATGGAGCAGCAGATCCGCGACGCCTACCAGCTGCATGCCAATGCTTTTGAGTATACTGGCGACGAATGGGCGGGCATCAAATATATCAAGGGAAACCTTGGTTGTCCTTATGATTGCACAGAGGGTGACGGTTATGCTTTGCTTGCGGCTGCTTATATGGCTGATAAACCGACATTTGACGGTTTGTGGATGAGAACACATGATTTGCGTCGTTACCGTACAAAGAAATATAGCGATTGTAAACCTACTGAAGAAAGTTATTGGTATGGACCATTCTCACTTGGAGATCTTGAAGGTTCAAGCAGTTCGGCTGCCGATGGTGATGAGGATGTGGCATTGGCACTTTACGTGGCATACAAGCAGTGGGGTGAGTTTATGTTAGATGGCACTGGAGAGCCGGTGTTGGATGCTTGCGGTGAGCCAATCAGTTATAAGAAGGAGTTGATAGAGGTGGTTCGTGGACTTGTGGCGTTGAGCACAAGATTTTCAGAAGAAAAAACGAAAATGCGTGTCTGTTCAGGTATGATTGGTTTGGACGGTTATGTCAAGGGAGGAGATTCTTGGTCTGAAATAACAAAATGGGCGTTTGATAACCCTACCGTCTTTTCTGACTCAATGGCTATTTATAATATGTCGGATGGAGGTACAGTAAATGTAAAAGGAATCAATCTTGTTCCTGAATTCTCAGGGCCATTTAATCAATACACAGATTATAATGCGCCAGCCTATTATAGAGAGTTTCATGATTTGTTGCTTTCATTGTCTAAGGAGTTGGGTATGACAAACGAGTGGGAGGCAGAGCAGTTCCGTCGTGCTGAAGCTTCTTCGGATTGGTTGATAGGCCAGTTGATGGCAAAGAGTCCATATTCTGTGCCGACGGCAGGTTCAGGTACGGTGAATGAGGATGGCTCAAAAACAACATTTGAGAAGTTTGGTGCCTTGACTGACATACGTGCTGCTTGGCGTACAATTAGTCATTATGTATGGCATGGCAATCCTAAGTATTCATGGAATCCGGTTACACATCAGGTAGAGGATGGAGAGAATAGTTTTGAATATGGTGCTGCGGTTAGATTTTCGAATTATTTGAATGATCCGATGAATTGGAATGACAGTTTGGAACATTCATGTTATGAATATGGCGCACTTTCGATTCCAATCAGCGGCCCTAAAACAATGCCTTGGCAGATAGATCCGATGACGGGAACTTCTGATGAAAATAGCTTTCGTGGATTAGGAGCTCCAAAGGCATTGTCGTCATTCGCAGCGATAGGAGCTCAGGATTATAATCTGATGGGAGAAATATATAATATTGCCTATTCTATTTTTGATGTTGACGAACAAACAGAAGATGGTGAACTAAAACCCAAATATTTGCATGGATGGTTCCGTCAGCTGGGTATGATGGCGTTGACTGGAAACTATGCTGCACCGTCGCAGATGGAGGCATCTTCCAACTTGAAAATCTATCGCTCTATAAAGGATAGCGTCAGCAGTTGTCGTGTGGGCGACACTATCACATATATATTGTCTTATCGTAATTATGGATCGAAAGACGCTACTGATGTGGTGATTGTGGATACTATACCAAATGATTTCCAGCTTGTCAGTGTAAGCGACGGTGGTGTGTATAGTCCTGTTACAAACGAGATATGGTGGTCTTTGGGCGATGTGCCTGGATTCAAGAGCGACAGCACAGAAGGTGCGGCACTTGATTTCTCCGCTCCTAATCTGTCGAAGACAATGGGTCAAGTATATTACAAGTGTGTGGTGAAACCAGGAGCAAGTGGCAGATATTCTCTTAACGCAACAATCTATTCGAAAGGCGGAAAAGAGAGTAAGACGAATGAGTATCCAAACTATGTCACATCCACTATGCAGCGTAACACAATCGATATCATCCCTAACACTTTGAGTGTGACGAAGAGTGCGGACAGAGATACAGTGAAAAAGGACGATGTGGTGGAATTCACAATCGCTTATAGCAATACGGATTCTCTTCCATTCTTGACTGGAGGTAGATCACGCGTCAACTTTACTGTGGCAGGAAATTATGAACGTAATCAAATTCATTTGAATCTTAGATTGAATAATGATGCTATCGAGCCTTTTATCAATGCTGGTAATTATCGTGTTACCCACTATATCAAATCGACGAAAGAAGAAGATGATGAACTTTTATTCGAGAATGTAATAGCAGAAGGTCTGTCTAACTCTATAGGTAAAGCAGATATTGGGTTTAGTACGGTGGATTTATCAGATAGTGTTGTCGGTTGTAGAATTCAATTGCCGTCTTACTTAAGTTCCAATACAATATTCTTATCTTGGTTCCCTGTTTCTACAATAAGAGACCTTAAGGGAGGTTTGCCAATACGATTACTAAGACGCATTCATACTTCCAGATTCACTGATTTTTATGATTCTGATTGGTGGAGTAAGTTAGAGCCTGCAGACGATGAAGAGTTGTTTTATCCAGTAAGTCCATCATATCAGATTCCAGATTCGATAGTTGATGTAGACAAGGTGATCTATAGTGCATGTGATAATAGCGACGTCGTTACAGAGACTGTGTTGGTGGAGGAGTACGACGGACACACATGGCGTAAGATACTTGGTGAGGCTCCATATAATGGAATAGAGGCGGAGAATGTGGTGATTACAGATTCCATTCCTCTAGGATTTGAGTTTGTATCGTTTGTGGGCGATAGCACAGGAGCAACGTATGAAGCCACTCCAGATGCCGACTTCTCGTCGGGAATTGTCAGATACAGAGCAGACAAGTTGAAAATCGGAGAAAAAGGCAGTTTCGGATATAAGTGTCGCTACACAGGACCAGTTTCAGGAGGATCGTATGTGACATCTGCCATTATGGAGAGCAAGAATGAAAAGGTGAAGTCTACGATGCATCTGATTGTTGATGATTTGTCATCTGTAAAACAGACTGTTAATGAAGACGGAGATGCTCCAGTCGACGTATACAATGCACAGGGTCAGTTGCTGAAACGACAAGTTAGTCCAGACCAGGCACTCGAAGGTTTGAGCAAGGGTGTTTATATGGTAGGCGACAAAAAGATGGTGGTTACAAAGTAATCCACAGATAATTCAAGAGATAAGCCAGCCGGATCGACAAATCAGGCTGGCTTTTTTATTATCCACCCTCCACCCTCCACCCTCCATCATCCATCGAAAAGTTTCGATTGTCAATATGGATTTTTCTTAAAAAGTTTCGATTGTCAATATGGATTCTTTCAGAAAAGTTGCGATTGTCAATATGGATTCTTATTTTTGCATCTGATAAATAAAAGACGAAGATATGATATCCAAAGAGCAGTTAAGACAGGTGGTATATGACCAACGAAATCTATATTATGATCTTGGAATAGAGAGAAATATAGATCAGTCGCTTGTGGATTGTCCGGAAGTGTTGGTGCTTACTGGTGTCAGACGTTGTGGCAAGTCTGTTTTGATGCAGCAGATTCGAGCAAAGCGTGCGGAGAAAGATTATTTTATAAGTTTTGATGATGACCGTCTGCTTCATTTCACAGTAGAGGATTTTCAATTGCTTTATGATGTTTTTGCAGAGGACTTTGGACTTCAGCATACTTTCTATTTCGATGAAATACAGATGGTTGATGGTTGGGAACGTTTCGTCGACAGATTATATAAGCATGGAAATAAGGTTTTTATAACTGGAAGCAATGCTAAAATGTTAAGCAGAGAATTAGGCACTCTTCTTACTGGACGCCATGTCAGCAAAGTTGTTTATCCTTTTTCTTTGGGTGAATATATGGAGATGAGGGGTGTAGAATTGAACCCAGATTCGTTTTATACAACAGAAGGACGAGCTTTGTTGCAGAATGTTCAGAATGAGTATCTAATTGATGGTGGATTTCCGCAATATGTCAAGAGCAGGAATGTAGAGTATTTAAGATCATTGTATAACGACATATTATATCGTGATATAATAGTACGATACAAATTGACGGCTGATAAACCATTGAAGGAGACGGTCTATTATTTGATAAGTAATTCTACTCATTTGTTCACTTATAATTCTGTGGCAAAGGCAATTGGAGTCAAAAGTGCGGATACGGTGAAAGACTATATCTCATATTTGGAAGAAACTTATTTGGTAGGTCAGCTGACAAAATATGACGTCAAAGTGGGAGAGCAGATAAAGAGCCCTAAAAAAATATATTTTATTGACAATGCACTTGTCGGCATTATAGGTTTCAGTTTCAGTGGAAATGAAGGAAGTCGACTTGAAAATGCTGTGTATATAGAACTGCGACGTCGGGGAAAAGAGCTCTTTTATCATAATGACGGAAATGAATGCGACTTCATTGTGCGTGAAGGAATTCGGATAACGGAGGCTTATCAGGTATGTTTGTCGATGCATGATGAGAAGACGCGTCAGAGAGAATTGGAAGGCATTCGTTCCGCAATGAAAGCATATTCATTGTCAGAAGGTTACATCATAACCCGAGAAGAGACAGAAGATGTAAAAGTGGAAGAAGGAATTGTGCATTTGGTGTCGTTTGCCAGATGGAGCCTATAAAATTTCGGGCTGATTGGGTGAAGCATTTTCAAAACTCAAATGTTTTTTGTAGTTTTGCGGATATTTTTGTGAAAATTCAACAATTAAGATATGAAAGTAGCACTTGTTACAGGAGGTTCGAGAGGTATCGGTAGAGCTTGTTCGGTCAAGTTGGCAGAGCAGGGATACTACGTGCTGATCAACTATCAATCAAATGAGGCCGAGGCTCTCAACACTTTGGCTATGGTTAGAGAAAAGGGTAGCGACGGTGAGATTATCAAGTTCAACGTTGCTGATTGTGAGGCAACAGAGTCTGCTATCACTGCATGGCAGGAGGCTCACAAGGATGAATATATTGAGGTGTTGGTCAACAACGCTGGTATCCGCCGCGACCAGATCATGGTGTTCATGACTAATGAGGACTGGAGAAACGTTATCGACATCACAGTCAACGGTTTCCTTTACGTCACTCGTGCTCTTCTTCAGCCAATGGTGAGAAAGAAATTCGGACGTATCGTCAATATGGTGTCTCTGTCAGGATTGAAGGGTCTTCCTGGCCAGACTAACTACTCTTTGGCTAAGGGAGGTATCATCGCCGCAACTAAGGCTTTGGCTCAGGAGGTTGCGAAGAAGAACGTCACTGTCAACGCTGTGGCTCCAGGATTCATCCGTACAGATATGACAAAGGATTTGGATGAGGCTGAGTTGAAGAAGCAGATCCCTGCCAACCGTTTCGGTGAGCCTGAAGAGGTGGCTGCTGTCGTAGGTTTCTTGTGTACAAAGGAGGCTGCTTACGTTACAGGTCAGACAATCTCTGTAAACGGTGGTCTTTACACATAATTGGATTATTCAATCAAATCTATATTTGGGCAGACGGATGTTCTGCCCTTTTTTATAACTCTGGGATGTGGGGTGCCATCGAAATCCCGTGGGTGATGCCATTGGATTTTCGTGTGATGCCATCGAAATCCCAGGGTTATGCTACGCTCACCCTGGGCTGTGGTGTGTCGCCTAATCCTAGGGTTACGCTACGCTCACCCTGGGCTGTGGACTATCGCCCTTTCAGGGCGTGGTGGATTTTTAATTTTTCATTTTTAATTCTTAATTTAAACCATTATGCCCTGTTGGAATGGCAAGACACGTGGAGGATCGTTCGGATACGGATTCTTCATCTTTTTGATAAAACATTTAGGTTTGAACGCAGCGTATGCGTTCTTGTTTGTCGTCGTGCCATATTTCGTGCCGTTCGCGCCGAAAGCTACAGCCGCAAGCTGGAAATATTGGCGTAAGATTCATAATAAATCGGTGTTGTGCGCCATCGGAAAAATCTTCCAACACTACTATCGCTTCGGTCAGGTGATCATCGATAAGATCGCAGCGTCGTCGGGACTGGAAAAGGAGTTCTCTTTCTCGTTCGACGGAATGGATTGCCTGATTGATCATTTGAAACGAGGGGAGAAGGGCGCTGTGATGATCGGGGCTCATGTTGGAAACTGGGAGGTGAGCAGAGTGTTTATGAAGGAGTATGGCACCAAACTGAATGTTGTGATGCTCGATGCTGAATATCAGAAGATTAAGGATAAATTGGAGTCGACGATGGGAGCCAATACATTTGGTGTCATTCCCGTCTCCACAGAGAATATCGACCATATTTTCAAAATACAATCGGCATTGGCATCCAATGAGGTGGTCTGCTTTCAGGGCGACAGATATATCAGGGAGGAAGATGCGAAGACGGTGCAATTCCTTGGCCACGACGCACCATTTCCACCCGGACCTCACCAGATCGCCACAATGACGGGTGCCGACACATTTTTCTTTTTCGCTGTCAGGGAGTCTGGCAAAAAATACCGTTTTATCTGCCGAAAAGCGGAGGCTGCCGCACAGGAGACGAACCGAAAGATGAAGACATCCGCGTCGATGCAGGAATATATTGATTTTCTGGAAACAATCGTACGCCAATATCCAGAACAATGGTTTAATTTCTACGATTTTTGGTCGTAGAGACGCGACAATGCCGAGACGTTATTCTAGGTTATTCTCGTAATAAATAAGGGCAGGATTTCTCCCACCCTAATTATGAATTATGCATTATGAATTACGAATTGATTTTATCTCTTGTCCACGTTTCCCTCGTAGAAATTGATGAATGCGTTTGTCACCAGACGATTACCGCCAGGAGTAGGGTAGTCGCCGGAGAAATACCAGTCGCCACGATGGTCCGGACATGCTACGTGTAGGTTGTCAAGTGACTGATAAACAATCTCTACTGGAGTTTTGACATCTTTGGGCGTAAGCAATTCCGCTATCTCTGCTGAAATCTCTTCGTCGGAGAATGGAGCGTAGATCTCTTTCACATAGTTGACATACTCCTCTTTCTTCTTACCCACCTGTGCCTTGCTTTTTTTATACACATCCTCGATGACATTATCCATTCCTCTCTTTTTCAGCAAAGAAATAGCGGCTTTGAATGCGATAAACTCGCTCATTCGGCTCATGTCGATACCGTAGCAGTCGGGGAAGCGAACCTGTGGAGATGAGGAGACGATGACGATCTTCTTTGGCTCAAGACGGTTGAGAATCTTGATGATGCTTTGTTTTAGAGTCGTGCCTCTCACGATAGAGTCGTCGATCACGACAAGGTTGTCGGTCTTTGGATGGATAGATCCGTATGTGATATCGTAGACGTGTGCAGCCATGTCATTACGGTTTTTATCCTGGGCGATGAACGTGCGCATCTTGATATCCTTGATTGCGATTTTCTCCTGACGTGGACGTGCGGAAAGGATTCTGTTCAGCTCCTCGTCTGAGAATTTCTTTCCTGAGAGGATAGCTCGTTTCTTATCCTCAATCATCACATTTTCAATACCGTGCATCATTCCGTAGAATGCCACTTCGGCGGTGTTAGGAATGAATGAGAAGACGGAATTGTTCAAGTCGTTGTCGACAGCTTTCAGAATTTGTGGAGTGAGTAGCTCGCCGAGTTTTTTGCGCTCCTTATATATGTCGATGTCGCTGCCACGGGAGAAGTAGATGCGTTCGAACGAGCATTTTTTGATTTCTCCTGCCTCACGGATCTGCTCGAGATGGAACGACGCGTCTTTTTTGATGATGATTGCCTGCCCTGGCTGAAGCTCATTAATGTCATCAATCTTTACATTCATCACAGTTTGGATGACAGGTCTTTCGCTTGCGGCGACGATGATCTCATCATCGTAGTAGTAGAAAGCAGGACGTATTCCGTTAGGATCACGGAAGATGAACGAGTCGCCGTGGCCCACCATACCGCAGATGCAGTAACCACCGTCGAAGCCTTTTTCGCTACGTCTGATCACTTCACCCAAGTCGACATTCTTCTCAATGAGTTGCGAAATCTCATCGTATGATTTTCCCTGAGCGTCATATTCATTAAACTTACGCTGGACTTCCATGTCGAGCTGGTGGCCGATGGTCTCGAGCATAAGGATAGTGTCGCCCATATCACGAGGATGCTGGCCTATACGGGTAAGGTTGGCGAACACCTCGTCGACGTTGGTGAGGTTGAAATTGCCAGCCAGCACCAGAGTGCGGTCTTTCCAGTTGCTGCGTCGCAAGAAAGGATGGACGTATGACAGACCTGATTTTCCAGTTGTGCTGTAACGGAGATGACCGAGGTATAGTTCACCAGCAAAAGGGAGATTGTCGGCCGCATAATCAGGGTCTGCCCAAATTTCTGGAGTGAGGTTCTGATAGTTCTGATAAACAGTTTCAAAGATTTTGTCGATTGCCTGGCCACCCTCCGCTCTTTCACGGAAAATATACTCTTCTCCGGGTTTCGCATGCAGTTTGACGCAAGCCAAACCAGCGCCTTCCTGACCACGATTGTGTTGCTTTTCCATTAGGAGATACAGCTTTTCAAGACCGTATTTCCAAGAGCCATACTTCTCGTAATAATACTTGAGTGGCTTTCTTAATCTTACATACGCAATTCCGCACATGCCGTCTTATGTGTTAAGTTAATTTCAGTTTGTAATGCAAAATTATATAAAAATGGTTAAAATGAAAGCAAAATGTTGCGTATTTTGCAGAAAATGTAGATTTTTTCTATCGTGAAGGTCCGTGTTAAACAACATAATTAAATATAGGGTGCAGAGACATTTTTATTGTATCTTTGTAAATATCTTTTTTTCTTTCTTAAATTTTTAGTGATAAATAAAAATAGAATATAGTATGAAGAAATTATTTGCGTTTGTTGCAGCATTGTCTCTTTCTATCTCCGTATTTGCAGGAGATATGGTAGTCCACACGGGAAACGGATATGCGGTGATTCATCCATTCCCTACAAGATCAGAGGTTAAAGAGATGACATCTCCATGTGTCTTGGACTATGGAAACAAGACAGAGGAATTTTATCGTTTTGATTTATCTTCCAAAGGAAATGTCAAGGTCAAGTCGACGGAAAAGTCGTCTTGGGTAGAAAAGAAATATCCTTCAGTAAAGTCAATCACGCATACTTTTAAGGATGGGTCTATTAGTAAATTTATTCCGTTGTATGAGGCTGATAATAAGGCATACATAAAGGGCACAATAAAGAAGGACGATTCACCTGCGTGGTTTTATCTGTTGTTGGAGGGTGAGATTTCTATCTACTTCTTATCTGGAATAGGCCCATATACAGGTTTGACAAAGGCTGGTGCCCCACCTATATTATATCTTCATCGCAAGGGTGATGATTTTGCAGTGAAAGTTTCCAAAGCCACTAGTGTGGGAGCTGAATTCGCTTTGGTGCCGGAAGTCATTGCAGAGTTTGTCAAGGACAATGCGGAATTGGCTGCTACGGTGAAAGCGGAGAAAAAACTTCCGTCTAAGAATGAGACCTCAATCGGAACTTTGGAAAGAATTATTCGAGAGTATAACACTGCAAAAGAGGCGAACAAATAAAGACAAAATCCAATTTAATTAAATAGACAGGTCCGGACTCACACAAGTCCGGATCTTTTTGTATATTTGCAGAAAATAAATAAGATTAGTAAAAATAGGTTTATATGTGGAATAGTAACAGTGATATCCTATATGGATTGGCATTGACGTTTGTCCATGGTGTCGGATCCGCAAAAATCAAGGAATTATCACAGAAATATGAATCGTTGGGCGACGTTTTTGCATTGCCCGAGAAAGTGTTGGTGGAGCAGTGTCGACTGAATGAATCGGCGGCTAAAGCAATTTCAGGAAATAGTGCGACGTTGCTTCGTCTGGCTGAACGGGAAATCGAATCGGCTGGGAAAGAGGGCGTGAAAATCCTGTCGATCTACGATGCCGACTACCCGTCTTCGTTGGTGAAACGACGTTCAGACACTCCTTTCTTCATCTATTACAAGGGAACTGCATCTCTCAACGATCGCAGGATCATCTCCATCGTCGGCACACGCAATATGACTCATTATGGAAAATCGTTCACGGAATCTTTTGTGTCGGATATCGCAAAAATCTACCCTGATGCGTTGATAGTGAGTGGATTGGCACGTGGAGTGGATATCACCGCGCATTGTGCCGCATTGAAGAATGGGCTCGACACACTCGCTGTGATGGGCACAAGTTTTCCCACTATCTACCCGGCAGACCATCGTCGTTATGTCGGGGAAATCATGGAGCATGGAGGGTTGGTGACACAGTTTCAATACCAATCGTCGACAGACAACAAGAATTTTGTGGAGCGCAACAGGATCATTGCGGCTATTGCGGATGTCGTGGTGGTTGTGGAGAGCAAAGGGAATGGAGGATCAATGTACACTGCGGAGTGGAGTCATAGGTTGGGAGTGCCGTTGTGTGCGTTGCCTGGCGACTATACAAGAGAGCAGAGTGAAGGATGCAACAATCTGATTCGCAATGGAAAAGCTCATCTTGTCACCTCTGCTGTCGACGTGGATGATATACTCTCAGGCAATCGTGATGATTCATTCCTGCGACGTGTCTCAGCCATACAGTCGCATCCATCGTCTGAGAAAAAATCCCCACAAAAGCCAGATCTGTCTGCCCTTGATCTTGACGAAGATAAGAGCAGGATTGTGGAAATTCTCGCGTCGACAGGGCCATCGCATAAAGACATCATAGCCAGGGAGTCGGGCAAGACCATTTCGGAAATCTCCGACATCCTTTTTGATCTGGAGATGGAAGGAATAGTGAGGGAGACGATGGGAGGAGGATATGAAGTGGTGTGACTAAACGTGAGTTTGCAAGATCATCAAGTAAAACCGAGGATTGTTAAGGGCGGAACGCCCTAACTTCTTCTCTCTCAGCGAGACCGGAGGTTGAGCTGTTATAAAACTTTGCTTTTGTGGTTTATAAGTTATAAAAGTGCGGATTTTGTGGGTTTTGTATTCTATGGAATATAAAAATATAGATTTTATGGATTTTGTATTTTATAGAATATAAGAATGCAGATTTTGTGAGTTTTGTATTCTATAGAAAATAAAAATGTGGATTTTATGGATTTTGTATTCTATAGAGAATAAATTTGTTAATTTTGTGATGTAGTCCGATTTTATTAGATATGAATTCAGGTTGTAGGATTAAAGAAAATAGTTTTACAATCTTATATACAGAAAGTGATTTCGTTAGTGTTTAAAAATATTAATATGAAAAATTTCTTACTATTTTCGACTATATGCTGTTGTGCATTAGTCAGTTGTGGAGGTTCAAATAACAGCAACGGTCAGGATTCTAAAAGCAAGGAAGATACGTCTGTTGTGGAAGGAAAGATTGATACTGTGTCTGAATCTGTAGAGAAAGCGGATCTTTATACGATGACAGACGGAAAGTTTTTCGACTTGAAGGGAAATGTGAAGAAGTGTGTGGTATCTGTTTACACTGCCGACGAGAATGGCAATCCGGAATCCTCAAAAGCGGAGAGTGAGACAACAATTGAGTTTGACGCTGATGGTAAATATTCCGTCCATTCAGGATATGATAACTGGGATTGTGTCCGCAACGACAATGGTTCGATAAATAAGTTCACTTGGTATTGCGGTGATTTTGGTGTTACGTTTGTAGACTCAGTTTCTTACAATAATGCGGGATTCCCAGTTGCTTTGTCGTCAAAAAATCTAGGGCATCAGACTTTTGTTTTCGAGTATGACGCGGACAATGAGCTAGTGTCAAAATCATCAACAGCCACATATGAGGAGGGAGTGGAAGGCAAGACCGTGTCTGCATATAAGATTTTGAAGCGTGACGCGAAAGGAAATTGGACTAAGCGTGTGATAGATGTGACAGAAGGAACCAAAGAGTTTGGGGCCGCTGACTATGAATATAAACGTTACAAGTCGTTGGAGGTCAGAAAAATAGGATATTGATCATTGATCTTTGTAGAAATTGTCTCAGCAATCATAGAATTTTATTTTCTTGTGATTGCTGAGTATTTTTTCTTGCCAATATTCAAAAACTTACCTATATTTGCCTTGTGGAATAATTGAGAGCGTTTTTTGTGCAAAATCAGTTTTTGACTTTAATGATTGATTGTATATGGATTTTTCAACAACAGTAAACAGAGATAAGAACGGTACATTATTAGCGTATATCTGCCTGAATGTTCCCGGAATCAATTTGCGTAAATTGCTAAAACTTGTCTATTTGATTGATGAGAGATTTGTTATGACCCGCTGCTTCCCTTTGACTTGGTTCTCATATTACGCATGGGAAAAAGGACCTGTCGCATCTGAAGTTTACGATATTAAGAACGGCGGTTTTTCTGATTTCGTATGTTGTAAAAAAAATAAGGAAGGACAAAACATTGTTTTTCCTATCAAGAAAAAAAACTGCGAATCAATAAATATGGATGAGTTTTCTCAATATGAGATAAACTTGATTGATAGCGTGCTGAACGAATTTGGACATAAATCAGCAGATGAGCTTTCTGATTATACACATAGGAAAGATTCGTTGTGGACTAAAACAGTCTCTGAAAAACATGTCGTTTTTGACGATGGCAAATCAAATGTGGCGATTGATCTTGATGAGATGAACGACGACGAGGAGAAAAAAGAAATCTATATGGAAGCTTTGGAATATATGCAAATTTGTTCGTGAAATGCTAAGGGCTAAGAATATTATTTATGGTTATTGTTTAAGGACTACACCCAATAAATACAAGTATTTGATTTCAATTTACAGGAGCGACGAGTTGAATATTGTTGCTGTGTTTCCTACATCTCAAAAGCGTTCTGGTTCATCATCTCCTGTACATGGAGCCAATATGCGAGACGGAAATATTGTATCGTATGTTTTTAAGGGGAATGTTTCTATTGGATATATGCCTAATTCAGAAGAACCTTTTTCGTTTCCTTTGGATACGACTATACCTTTTGATTATTGTTTTTGGAATGATAGTCAGGAGGATATTCTTAAGAAGTTCCGAAATCCGGAAATTGTAGGAATACTATCAGATAAGGAATATATTGATTTGGTGTATGCATTTTTGAAAAGTCCGTTGACACCTAATAGGTATCGTCCGATAATGGACAAGATTCTGAAAGAATATTTGGATAATGGATGTGATACTATGCTATAATATATAATTCTGTCTTTCAACAAATTCCTCAAATTTTATTCATTCCCACAATATTTTTATATCTTTGTCCTTCAAACAAAGAACATTATGTGTAATATAAAAATTTTGGCGGCTGCATTCCTTATGCAGGTTTGCGTAGTGGCAAACGCTTTGGAAAAAAACAGCACTTACGTCAACTATATCTCGAAATACAATAAGATCGCCGTTGAAGAGATGCGTTCCAACGGTGTGCCTGCAAGTATCACTCTTGCCCAAGGTTTGCTTGAGAGTGGAGCGGGGCTCAGTGAACTTGCAAAGAAAAGCAACAACCATTTCGGAATCAAGTGCCATAATGAGTGGACTGGTGAACGTGTCTATCACGACGACGATAAACGTCAGGAGTGTTTCCGAAAGTATGATAATCCGGAACAGTCGTTTGTGGATCACTCATTGTTCTTGAAGAAGGCCCGTTATGCTTCGTTGTTCACTTTGGACCCTACCGACTACAAAGGTTGGGCTAAGGGTCTGAAAAAATGTGGCTACGCTACTGAGCCTCGTTATGCGGAGCGTCTGATTGATTTGATCGAGACATATGAACTTTATAAGTACGACCAGAAGACTGATATCGAGGAGGTTGTGAAGACGGTGCAGGAAAATCAGGTCGTGGCTGAGACAGAAAAGAAATATCTTACAGAGAGTGCGATGGGTAGCATTCCCGTCGGCCCATATCATAAGGTTGTGAAAATCAAAGGAAGAAAGGCGATAGAAGCTCGTAAGGGTGATACTTATGAGACTCTTGCCAAGGAATTTGGTATGCGTCCGTGGGAACTTCGTTGGGCAAACAGAGCAAAGCGTGGCGATACAATCGAGGTGGGAAGCCCTGTCTATCTGCGTCGCTGGTAATTCTTTAATAAGTATAGAATGAAGACGAAGTTGAGACTGCAATATAAAATTTATTTGGTTCTTTCGTATGTGATGGCGGTGCTTTATATTGCCAGATACTATGATAAACCAGTTTATTTGCTGATGATTATCGCATTGCTTGGGTTTGTGGTGTGGAATTTGCCGATATATGAGGCGACGGAAGATGCGATTGTGGAGTGGAGACTGGGGATTCCTGGACTATTGAAAGGTAAGGTGTTGAAATATAGCGAGATCACCCGATATATGCCTGATAATAAGAATGCAAGATTGAGCAACTACGGCATCTATACGGAAAAAGAATCAATATTCCTGTCGGAACGAAGGTTTTCCAACATTGAGGAGTTTGTGGAGTATTGCAAGGCAAAATCATAATGTGATGTAGGGGCAGGTCTTGTACCTGCCCTTATATTTTATGTGGCTCTCAAATGTTATGCAACAAAGGGCAGACACGAGGCCTGCCCCTACGGTTATCGTATTATCTTAAACACTCCGTTCTCTTCAATTTTGATTATCTTCGACGGTGATGATGGCGTCTTGTCGTCGCGTCTGAACTTTACAACATAATCTGCTGCATTCAGTATCTCTTCACTTATTTCCGCAAAAAATTTCGCTGATGGCTCGCCTGAGATGTTGGCAGATGTGGAGACGATCGGAAAACCGAATCTTTCACACAGTGCGTGGCTGAACTTCTCTTTTGTCACTCTGATTCCGACACTTCCGTCTTCAGCAATCACATTGGGAGCGAGTCCTTTTGCTTTTGAATAGATGATGGTCGTCGGTGTGTCGGCACACTCGATAAGATCCCATGCGATATCCGGCATAGCGTCGGAATATAGGGGAATGCGTCCAGGCGCGTCGACAAGCAGGATCATCGATTTGGAGTCAGCTCTACGTTTGATCTCAAACACCTTCTTCACTGCGGCTTCATTTCTCGCGTCGCAGCCTATACCCCAGATGGTGTCAGTAGGGTAGACAATAATTCCGCCATTACGTAATGTTTCGATTGCGGCTTTAATGTCCTCTTTGTCGTAATTCTCGTTCATTACTCTTCTCTTTTTCTGCGTTTCAACTCGAAATCTCTTCCCAAATATTTCTCTTTCACAATGGCGTTTGCCGCAAGTTCTTCCGGTGTACCTTTGAAAAGAATCTTGCCTTCGAAAAGCAGATATGCGCGGTCTGTGATCTGCAACGTCTCATCCACGTTGTGGTCTGTGATAAGGATTCCGATATTCTTGTCCTTTAGTTTCCACACGATATTCTGGATGTCGGCGACGGCGATAGGGTCGACTCCGGCAAATGGCTCGTCGAGCATGATGAATTTTGGTTCGATTGCCAGGCATCGCGCGATCTCGGTTCTTCGACGCTCACCTCCAGATAGACGGTCGCCAAGGTTGTGGCGCACGTGGTTGAGGTTGAACTCGTCGATGAGGCTTTCCAACTTCTCTTTCTGATACTCTTTGGAAAAATTGGTCATCTCCAGCACAGCTTTGATATTGTCTTCCACACTCATCTTTCTGAACACGGAAGCCTCCTGTGGAAGGTATCCCACTCCTTTTTGGGCTCTTCTGTAGACTGGATCTTTTGTAATCTCCTCGTTGTCGAGGAAGATGCGTCCTGCGTTTGGCACGATAAGACCTGTGGTCATATAGAAAGTGGTGGTTTTTCCTGCTCCGTTAGGGCCAAGCAGTCCGACAATCTCTCCTTGCTTCACGTTGATTGACACATTGTTGGCGACGGTACGTTCTCCATACTTTTTCACCAAACCTTCTGTGCGCAGCGTCATGCGTCCCTCTTCAATGACGATTTCCTCTTTCGAGTTGAGCATGGCTTGCTGCATTGCCTCGATTTCTGCGGCTGATATTTCTATTTTTTCACTCATGACATTCTAATTCTGTGGTTGCCCGTTACATATCAAATGAGAATGGAAGGAACGAACCAACTCCTTTTATATAGTAAATCACCTCTGTCCCGTAGAGATAAAAATCGATCGCTTTTCCGCCTCTTCTTTCCGTCTCCAACAACACCTGCAGACATGCTGCGCATGGCACGATAGGCTGGGCTAAAAAATTGCCTTCAGTCTCAGCTGCGATAGCCAGTGCGACGACCGCCTCCTTAGGATACTGTGCTCCACAGGCAAACACTGCTGTTCGTTCGGCACATAATCCGCTTGGGTATGCCACATTCTCCTGGTTGGATCCGCAGACGATATGGCGACCATCTGTCTCCAGCGCAGCTCCTACATGGAATTTGGAATATGGTGCGTATGACGTTTTTGTAGCCTCCTTTGCTTTGTCGATCAACTGTTTCACGTTGTCTGGCAACTCATTGTAAGCCACTTCGCTATATTCGATTTTTTTGACTTTGCTTATCATAAATTGTCAATCACTTTGTTAAGAAAGAATTTGTTGTCGTGCTTAGGCATCATCACTTTCAATCCATGGTGGATGATGCGTATGTGGATATCTTTCTCTTCCAACACTGGTTCTCCATCAATATGGAATTCTCCGCTCTCTTCTCTGCACAGGGTGATGTCTGTAGCCTCCACAAATGTGAAGTACCTTGATTTTAGAAGATTTTTGGTCATCAGCTGTGCGATTATTGCTGGAATAGCAAACATTGTGAATGGCTTTAGAATGCATACATTTAGTTTTCCATCCGCAATATTAGCCTCAGGAGCGATATAGGCGTTGTTGCCCCACTGAGCTGCGTTGGCGATAGTGATGAGGAATGCCTTTTGAAGCACTGCCATGCTGTTGGCTTTGATGACGTAGTTGTATGGCTTGTAGTTCCAGTACTCCCTGCACATCGTTTTGATGTAGGTCATCAATCCTCTGGTTTTCTGGTTGCTGAATGAATGGCTCACATGTGCGTCAAAACCTGTGCCGCAAGTGCAGAAGAAGCATCTGTCGTTGGCTTTCGCGTAGTCGATATGCTCTTCATTTGCCTCGTTGATTTGTTGCAATGCTTTTGATGGACTCATGGAATAGCCAAGATGGCGGCCAAGTCCGTTGCCGGAACCAAGAGGGACGATAGCCAAAGCGGTGTTGGTATGGACGATAGCCGACGCGATTTCGTTCACAGTACCGTCGCCTCCGCATGCCACCACAACATCATATCCTTCTGCAGAGAGTTGTTGCGCAAGCTCCTTGCCATGTCCGGCATATTGGGTGTAGACGATTTTGGGCTCGAATTTCTCTTTGTCCAAATTCTTCTCGATCAGCTCGGGAAGAGACTCCTTGCTCTTTGTTCCGCTTTTGGGATTTATTATGAATGCAATTTTTTTCATGTCATTTAGTCTTCGACGGCATCTTCCTCTACCTGTAGGTTCTCAATGATCAGTTCCTGACGTTCGAGAGTGTTGACACCCATATAGAAACTTAGAATTTCAGCCACAGCATCCTCTTTTCTCAGTTGCACCTGGTCGAGACGGATATTCTTGCCAATCACATCGCGGAATTCCTCCGGTGAAATCTCACCAAGACCCTTGAATCGTGTGATCTCAGCATTTTTGCCGATGGCTTTGATTGCATTTTCTCTCTCCACATCATCGTAGCAATAGAATGTGCGTTGCTTGTCGCGGACACGGAAAAGAGGAGTCTGAAGAATGTAGACGTGGCCTTTCTTCACCAAGTCTGGGAAAAATTGTAGGAAGAATGTCAAAAGAAGTAGACGGATATGCATTCCGTCGACATCGGCATCTGTAGCGATGATGACTCTGTTGTAGCGCAGGCCTTCAAGACCGTCTTCTATATTTAGTGCCGCTTGAAGAAGAGTCATCTCTTCATTTTCGTATACCATTTTCTTCGACTTTCCGTAAAGGTTCTTTGGCTTACCTCTAAGGCTGAACACAGCCTGGGTGTTCACATCACGGATTTTTGTGATACTACCTGATGCGGAATCTCCCTCGGTGATGAAGATGCTCGTTATATCACGTGTGTCGATATCTCCTTTGGGAGCTTTGTTGTCGTTGAAGTGAATACTGCAGTCGCGAAGTTTCTTATTGTGAAGATTTATCTTTTTGGTTCTCTCCTTTGCCGCTTTCGACACTCCTGCCAAAGCTTTACGTTCTCTTTCAGACTCTTTGATCTTCTCCAACATTTTGTCGGCAACATCGGCATGGATGTGAAGATATTTGTCGAGTTTGTCGGCCACAAAGTCGTTGACGTATTTGTTGATAGAGACACTGTCGTCGCCGGGAGCCATCTCCTTTGAACTTAGCTTGTTCTTTGTCTGGCTTTCGAACATTGGCTCCTCTACATTGATCGCAATGGCTCCAACAACACCGTTGCGGACGTCAGCAAGATCAAGGTTTTTGTTGAAAAACTCTTTGATTGTTTTTCCTATAGCCTCACGGAATGCTGTCTGGTGAGGACCACCAAGAGAGGTGTTCTGTCCGTTGACAAAAGAGTAGTATTCTTCGTTGTTTTGGTCGGCATGAGTGAGTGCGATCTCCAACTCGTCATCCTTGAAATGGATGATGGGGTAGAGGGCGTCAGATGTCATTCTGTCGTTAAGAAGATCTTGCAGACCGTTCTTCGACGACACTTTCTTGCCGTTGTACAGAATTGTCAGTCCAGTGTTGAGATATGCGTAGTTCTGAAGCTGCTCCTCTATAAAGTCTTTGCGGAAAGAGTAGTTTTCAAATATCGTGTTGTCCGGCTCAAATTCGACGAATGTTCCGCGTGGTTCATTTTCTGTGTTGTCCACGATGCCAGAGTCAGAGACAAGTTTTCCTTGTTTGAACTCCATACGTCGGCATTTGCCGTCACGGTATGCACCTACAGCAAACTTCCAAGAAAGAGCGTTTACCGCTTTTAGACCCACACCGTTAAGACCTACTGATTTTTTGAAGGCTTTCGAGTCGTACTTACCTCCAGAGTTCAGCTTAGACACAGCCATCATCATCACGTCGTCGCCGGCTTTGTTTGTTCCCAACGGTATACCACGTCCGTTGTCGCGGATACGAACTTTTCCGTCGGCCATGGTCACTTCGATCTGCTTACCTTCTCCCATACGATATTCGTCGATAGAGTTGTCTATCGCCTCTTTGATCAGGATATAGATACCATCGTCGGAGTGAGAACCGTCGCCCGCGCGACCGATATACATACCATATCGAAGACGGATGTGCTCGATGTCCTCGAGATGACGGATGTTGTTCTCGTCGTATGTCACTGACTTGTCTGCGACTGGTTGCTTTGAAAAATCTAATTCTTCTGCCATTGTATAGTTCTTTGTAGTGCCGATGCAATAGCATGGCTTATTATAGCTGTCCGCTCTCCACAAGTAGGATTATGCGGTTGACAATCTGATGTTCCTCTTTTGTTTCGTCGAACCCTGATTTCAGGTCGGCTCCGAGAATTTTGGCGAATCCCTGCCAAAAGAATGCTCGGAATCCTCCTCGTAGTTCCTTGACGATTTCGTATCCCGTCATATCACACTCTCTGTCGACAAGGGTGATGAGCATTTTACCCTGACGTAATGAAAGTTTTTTGAGCATTGGCTCATATTGTGTGTAAATCTCGTCTTCTTTTTGTTTCATGAATGCTTTTTTCTCCCTTTCGCTCATTCCCTCCATTTGGGCATGAAGGTCTTTTAGCATGGATCCTATAAGTTTGGCCCAAGGAAGAGTTTTTTTCACGTCGCGTACTGTTCGCCAATAGAATTTCTCCTGTTTCTCATTTTTGAATTTTAGAGGAGGGAAAACGTATAGGTTAGGAAGCCCTGCCACAAGAATAGTATCTCCGTTTTCCACAATGGCACGAAATACGGTGCCTTCTTCATTCTTTATCTCCGACGCATTGCAGACAGAGCAGAAAAAGACACTCAAAATGGACAATATATGTAAGATTCTTTTTGTCATAATATCGCTTACAATAAAGGCATCTCTATTTTGCAAATATAGCATTTTTTGCAGAAAAATGTCTTCGCTTTTTAACCAAAAGCATTTTTGTGCCCCTGAATTAACAATTTTTTATGAATTACGAAATGAGACTCACCAAACAATTTAACATATCTCATTTACAATCTATAATTGAGAGTTATTCCGCATATTTTGTTGGAAACCAGGCTGTAATCAATCCGATGGAAAGGACGGAGATGATGATGATCACGATGTCCCAGAATTGTACTGCGACGGGATAGTGCTCGATTACGAAGTCGGAACCTTCACTCAGTTTGATGATTCCAAACCAGCTTTGCAATCCGCATAAAAGCAGACCGAGGATCACACCTGCAATGCAACCGATGGCAGTCACCATCCATCCTTCAAGCAGGAATATCCTGCGTATTGTACTGTCTGTCGCGCCAAGATGTTTGAGCGTCTGTATGTCGTTCTTTTTCTCAATAATGAGCATCGACAATGAGCCGATGATGTTGACTATCGCAATCATCAGAACGAAGAACAAAATGAGGAATGTCACCCATTTTTCCACTTGGAGCATTCTGTAGAAATCTGCATGCAGCGTCTCTTTGTCGAGCACGTCAAAAGCATATCCGTCTACGCTGGATAATATCTCTTTAATCTGTTTCTGTATAGCCTCTATGTCAGCTCCTTCTTCGATTTTGATGTCTATATATGAAATGTCGTGAGGTCCGTATCCATACATTTCCCTAGCCACATTGATGGGTATGAATGCGAACTTGGAATCTGTCTCCTGTTGGTTGACGGAATATAGTCCGCTCACGAATATCTGTATCTGGTTGAATGCCCCTTCAGGGTTGGATATGCTTAGCTTGGCGTCATGTATGGGAGCGTACAGAGTCACTGGTTGGACGAAGTGGATGCTGGCATTCAGTTGGGCGGCAAGCGCCACACCAAGCGTCATGTATGGCACTTCATCATTGCCGACGTTGAATTCTCCTGCGTAGACGATGTCTTTTTTGATTATCTTGTAGTAGTTCTCGTCCACACCACACAGCGTGGCGGATGTCTGTTTCTCCCCATTCATTAGCACAGCACCGTCAGACAAGACAGGGGCTTGAGTCTGGATTCCTTTTATTTTTCTTATTTCCGCTATTTGCGGAAGTGTGTCGGGATATGTTTTGCCCTCTTTGGGTTGGATTCTGAGGTCGGGGTCGAACGACGAATACAGGTCGCCCACAACACTTTGGAATCCATTGTAGACGCTAAGAATGCATACGAGTGCCAATGATGCCACACAAATGCCTGTGGCACATACGCCAGAGACAATGTTGATGGCATTCTGCTTCTTCTTTGAAAAAAGATAGCGGAGGGCGACTCGTAGTTCAAAACGCATTGTGGTTAATCCTTTTGATTTTCAGAATCGTTTTCTGTCGCAGCGTTGACAGCATCTCTGTCGACAGCTAGCAGACGGTCGATAGTCTCAAGCTTGTCAAGCGTCTCATCAAGTTTGAAAATCAGCTCTGGTATCACGCGCACCTGATTCTTTATTCTTTTTCCTAGCTCATAACGGATGCTGCGGCTGCTGTTTTTCAATGTCTCTATCACATAATCGCTCTGGTTCTGCGGAAAGACACTGATGTAGGCTTTTGCGACACTCAAATCTGGTGAGATTCTCACCTCTGATACAGAAAGAATTGTCCCTTTGAATGTGGAAGAGACGTGGATGAACATGTCTCCTAATTCTTTCTGAAGCAGTCTCTCAATTCTATTTAATCTTGTATTCTCCATTTCTATTTTTTTTGATTAGGCTGCAAAGATAATGAATTTTTGTCAATTAATGTGGTTTTCAATGTGACACTAATATTTTCGGTTCTTTCCTATATCATGACTGATCTTGCAAAATAAAATAATGAAAGTCTGGCATATCGAGTTCATTCCGTAGTTAAAATGAGGATTGTTAAGGGCGGAGCGCCCTAACTCCTCCTCTCTAGTGCGAGCCGTAGGCGAGCACATATAAAAACACAGAGGAAAGAAGTTATCAGAGAAAGTCTACGGCTTTTTTTGAGGAAAAGAGACGGAAAATCAGTCATAAACCAAGTCTCTTTATGTAAAGAAATGCAATCATATAGTAATTTTTGAGAATAAAAACGAAACAGCTTCTAATTATGATGATTAGAAAAGACATTCTGTCATTCAACTAATCTCATTTTTTATATGTTTTGTCTCATAGACATTTTTTTAGTTTTCATATCTCTTTATTTTTCGTACTTTTGTGATGTTAATTGATTATTATATATGGCAGACGGATATTTGGAAAGTCGTTTTGACGCATATGAGAAGAAGAAGGCTGAGTGGGAACGTAAAAAGAAACTTGGTTTGCTGAAAAAGAAAAAAACTTCTTCAGATGTCAATCAGACGGAGTCGAACAAATGATGCGGACTTGATTGTATGTCGTTGTGTGGACGGATTCATTTGCGTCTGCTTTTAATATGATTTTTTTATGAAAAGGATATTATATGTAATATGCGTATTGCTGATGTCGGCATCTTTTGTGTCGGCACAGACCACCTACGCGAGCAAAAAAGAGGTCAAGGAGTATGAGACGGCTGTGCTTCTTATGGGTGACGGCAAATATACAGAGGCGTTGCCTAAACTACAGGCGTTGGTGCGTGGAAACAAGGAGTTCGTCGACGCTGCATGGACTTTGGCTGAACTCTATGGCTATATGAACAATGAAGCCAAAATGCTCCAGACTCTTGAGGGTGTGGCAAAACCTAAATTGCCTCGCTACTACAACTCTCTCATGCGTCTGGCTAAAGCCTACCACAATACTTGTAATTATGAGAAGGCTATAGCAACGTATGAATTAGTTCCTCAGAAGGAGATGACTTATTATAAGATGGCTCAGAAGGCTATCGCACAATGTAAGGATGGAATCGAACTCGCGTCTTCCCCTATTCCTTTCCAGGCTAAAAACATGGGACCTAATATCAATACCCAGTATGATGACTATTGGCCTTCAATCACTGCCGACGAGAGCCTTTTCTCCACTACGGTGAATATAGGAAAACTTGAAGGTCAGTCGACGGTGGGAAAGGGAGTCCATGAGGATATTTTCATTTCAAAGAAGCAAAGTGGCAGCTGGGGAAAGATACAAAATGCGGGTCAGTCGCTGAATTCTATCGGAAATGAGGGAGCTCAGTGTTTTTCTTTGGATGGACGCTACCTTTTCTTCATCGCGTGTGATCGCCAGCAGGGAATGGGTGGTTGTGACATCTATTACTCTATTCGTGAGGGTGACGGTTGGTCGAGAGCCATCAATCCAGGTGCTCCGCTCAACTCTAAGCACTGGGAGACATATCCAAGTTTGAGCCCGACAGGTGATGAACTATATTTTGCCAGCACACGTCCAGGTGGAGTGGGAAAATCTGATATCTGGAAATGTAAGGTGAAGATCAAGGATGACGGAATGCTGGAGTTTTCTGAGCCTGTGAATATGGGAGTTCCTATTAATACTGTCGACGATGAGCAGTCGCCATTCATCCATGCCGACAACCATACTTTGTTCTTCTCTTCAAAGGGACATAAGGGCTTGGGTAAGATGGATATCTTTGTCTCATACAAAGATGAGAATGGCAAATGGAGTCAGCCTAAGAATATGGGTTATCCGCTCAACACATGCAGGGATGAGATTGGCTTTGTGGTGAATGCAAATGGTGACAAGGCATTCTATTCGTCTGACGGACAGGAGAAGAATGGCAAGGGCAGGGAAGTGTATGAGATAGATATGGCAAAGAACCCGTTGAAGCCGATGAAGAAGATGAAATATAGCCGAGGTAAGATAGTCGATGAGGCGACGGGAAAACCGATCCAGACAAAGATCAATGTGTATAGCACAAAGACAAACGAAAAGGTCTTCACCTCAGTTTCAGATAGGACGACGGGAGAGTTTGTGACATGTGTGCCTGAAGGAGAGGAGACGGGATTGAACGTCAATAAACGTGGCTATATGCTTATCAGTGAGCATTTTGACAATGATAAAATGGTCAAACTGGATGATAAGAAGGGTATGGCACTTGAGAAAATTGAGGTTGGCAAGAAAATCACTTTGAAGAATATCTTCTATGATTTCGACAAGTCGACACTGAAGACAGCTTCATATAATGAGTTGGATAATCTGATTCAATTCTTGAAGACCAACCCTACTGTTAAGATTCGTCTGTGTGGTCACACAGATAGCAAAGGTAACGCTGAATACAACAAAAAACTGTCGGATACACGTGCGAAGACAGCCTACGATTATCTTGTGAAGAAAGGCATCAATGCTTCACGCTTGGAATATAAAGGTTATGGTGCGGAACAACCGATCGCCGACAATAAGACCGATGAGGGCAGGGCATTGAACCGTCGCACCGAATTCTTGATTATCGGAAAGTGATAATTCAATATGAAAAAAAAGGCAGCTTTTAAGCTGCCTTTTTTATTGTCAACATAGAATCTACAAATCTATTTTTTTGCTTTTTGTCCCTACGTTGACTATATAAACTCCCTTTTCTGGTAAGCTGATCCGCACTTCATCTCCGCCTTCCCTACAGGTAATGAGACGGCCTGCGACATCAAAAATTTTGATTTTGGATCTTGCACCGGAAATATAGATGGTAAGATCTGTGATACTGATTGACCAATCCTTTTCACTTAAATACTGATCAACTCCAACATTTTGATGCTTTACTTCCCATCCTTGAGGAATTCTATTATCGTCATAATACTCGATCAACTGGACCGGACAGATAAAAGTTCCTGTTGGTGCAACATTTTCAACCCAATAGAAAGTTGCGTATGTCGGAGAATTTGAATATTCCCATGTTGAGAAATTTACTGTTATTTCAGAAAGATTTGTACATCCTCGATACATGTTTGCGTAGCATTTTTTTGTTAGTTCCATAGCAGGAAGTATTGGAGCCTTAATCAAGCTTGTGCAATTTTCAAACATATTCTCATAACAGTCTTCTGCTAGAGTTCTAGCTGGAAGTGTATCTTGAATTTGACTTAAAGCAGAACAATCAGAAAACATACTAAAATAGCAACGTCTTGCTATTTTGGTAGCAGGAAGATTTGGTGCTTTCGTCAATCCTGTACAGCCGCTGAACATTGACTCATAACAAGATTCTTCCATTGTGGTGGCAGGAAGTTCAGGAGCATTTGTTAAATTGACACACCCATAAAACATACTATTATAGCATCGTTTTTGTAGCTTTGTGGCTGGGAGTGATGTCACTTCAGATAAACTGACACACCCGCTGAACATTGAGGCATAGCAATCACGTGCCAGTTCAGTTGTCTTGAGGTCGGGAGTCTTAGTCAGATTGACACAATTGTTGAACATAAGACTATAGCAAAAACTTGCCAATTTTGTGGCTGGTAATTCAGGTGCTTGTGTAATGTTTGTGCAATCCGAAAACATACTTAGATAGCAACAAGAGTCCAACTGCATAGCTGGAAGTTTGGGTGTCTTTGTCAGTAAGGTACACCCTTCAAACATACCACTATAACAATATTGCGACATTTTAGTGGCAGGAAGCTCAGGCGTTTCTGTTAGACTTGAACAGTTTTTAAACATGTTGTTATAGCAACCGTTTGCCAACTCTGTTGATTTAAGCTCAGGAGCATTAGTCAAGTTTTTACATGAATTAAACATGTCTGAGTAACAAAAGTCAGACAGTTGTGTCGCTGGAAGTTCAGGAGCCTGCGTGATGCTTGTACAATTCATAAATATCTCGGTATAGCATCTGTCAGCCAAGTTAGTGGCAGGAAGTTTGGGTGCTTGTTCCAACCTTGTGCAATTCTTAAACATGCTGTAATAACAGCTGCTTGTTAGCTGTGTGGCAGGAAGTTCAGGAGCCTCTGTTAGATTTGAACAATCTTTAAACATGCCGTAATAACAGCTGCTTGTTAGCTGTGTGGCAGGAAGTTCAGGAGCATGTGTTAGTCCTGTACAATTGTAAAACAAATTGAAAAAGCAATAGTCGCCTGTAATCTTATCGCTCTCTCCATTTCCATCAATAAGACTCATTACGCTTCCGCTAGCTGCAATAGAACCTTCAATTTCGAAATATGTGTGGTGTTTATTGCTTGTGCTGAATCCACTCGGGTTATCTCCTTTTAGTAATGCTTTGTCTCCCTTGTTCTCTAATTTGACTCTTATGAAGGATTTTAGGGGAGTCCATGTTATGCCTTCATCCAAAGAATATTGAACGTCTGGATCATCTCCGCTGACATTTATATTGAAGCTTGAGTTCTCTTCTTCAGCGGTAAATGTAAGATAATTCGCAGCGTTTGTAGCACAGACAACAAATGACATTATAATAGACAAAAGTTTTCTCATAATTTTTATCATTGCAGAATTCAAATTAAAATATAGGTGGTTAGTCGTTATAGTTTGGTTAATTTCGTCTTCAACAATACTGATTTTACCTCTCTATTAGTCGCATATATCTAAAATATGAAGACTCTAAAGTGTGAAAAGGTCGGAGATCATATCTCCGACCTTTTTATTCAATATTAGATGTATTGAGCAAGTCTCATGTCGCCCTTCTCTGCGAATGCAGTGTGGAAAGCAAATGCGTTCTTCAAAGATAGTGGAGTATGAGTTGATCCGCCAAGCTTCAAGTAATCCCACATCAACTGCTTGTAGTCTGGGTGAACACAATTCTCTATGATTGTCTTAGCGCGCTCGATTGGAGTAAGACCACGAAGGTCTGCGATACCCTGCTCTGTGATAAGAATCTTAACAGAGTGTTCGCTGTGGTCGCAGTGGCTCACCATAGGAACGATAGGTGAGATAAGTCCGCCCTTCTGTGTTGATGGACAAGTAAAGATAGAGATGTATGCGTTTCTAGTGAAGTCGCCGCTACCACCGATACCGTTCATCATCTTTGTTCCAAGCACGTGAGTTGAGTTTACATTTCCGAAGATATCTGCCTCAAGAGCAGTGTTGATTGTGATCAAACCTAAACGACGGATGATCTCAGGGTTGTTGGAAATCTCGATTGGGCGAAGAAGCACCTTGTCGTTGAAGAATTTAAGGTTAGAGTAGATGTCTTTAGTCACATCTGTACTTGTAGTAAGAGAACATCCAGACGCGAATGAAATTCTGCCTTTCTCCATCAAGTCGATCACAGCGTCCTGAATAACCTCTGTGTACATAGTGAATGTAGGCACGTCCTTATTGTCGCCTAGAGAGTAAAGCACAGCGTTTGCCACATTACCCACACCACTCTGGATTGGCAAGAACTCAGGTGGTACTGTTCCACGCTTCAACTCGCCAGCCAAGAAGTTTGCAACGTTCTGTCCGATTTTGGCTGTTGTAGCGTCTACTTCAGTAAACTTAGCCACGTTAGTGAATTCGTTAGACTCAACGATTGCGACAATTTTCTTTGGATCTACTTTGATTGTCTTGTCACCTGCACGGTCGGAAACCTTGTAGATTTGAAGTTCTTTTCTGTAAGGTGGGTTTGCAGGAATGAAGATATCGTGCATTCCGTAAAGCTCTTTTGGCTGTGTGCTGTTTAGCTCAATGATGATCTTGTCTGCCAACATACAAGCTGTTGGAGCAAGACCTACACCTGCTGAAGGAAGAATCTCTCCATCAGGAGTTACATCTGCTGCCTCGACAACAGCAAAGTCCAATTTGCCATAAAAACCGTATCTTAGCTCCTGAGAAAGGTGAGACAAGTGCATGTCGCTATATTTGACAGCTCCTGTGTTGATGCCATTACGCAAATCCTTGTTGCTCTGGTATGGAGCACGGAAGTTGATAGCGTTTGCTCTTACCAATGCACCGTCTAGCATATCTCCTGATGATGCACCAGTGAATACGTTGATTTTGAACTCTTTACCTTCGTTGTGAAGTTTTTCTGCCATTGCAGCAATTGCTGATGGTACGACTTTAGGTGTACCTGCTGCAGTAAAACCACTAAATCCTACGTTTGCTCCATTGAAGAAGAGTGATGCTGCTTCTTCAGCCGACATGATTTTGTATGACATATCCTGTATTATTATGCAATTTGCTTAAAATTTCCGCAAAAATACTCTTTTTTTATGTATTTTCAAAAGGTTTTATTGCTTTTTGTCATTCTGGCTTCTGCCACTTTGTATGGAAACTTATGCCTCGAACCATTATATCTATATCATCATTGTCTTTGATGATGTTCACGAGCTGAGAAATCACATCCGCAACTTTTGTGATTACCTCTGTGCTGACATCCTTCTTGAATTTCATAGATATCTGACGTCGACCTGAGAGTCGCACGAGCAACGTCGACCTGCCATCACTATCTTTTTCGATGGAATACTCCCATTTATGCTTTTTTACAATTCCTTGAAGCACCATGTCAAGTGTGTTCTGGTTGATTTCCATCGACTTGCGTATCTTGGATTCTTCAATGCTCCATTTGTTTTTCCATTCCTCTTCGACTGCTTCGAATTTGTTTACAGCGTCGATTGTTTGCTCTGCGGAATCTGCGCACAATGAGAAATCATCGTATCTGTCAATGTCAAAAAGCTTGATTATCGGTTCGTCCCATTTGTGCGATTTCAGAACATTTGCCCAGAGTGTGTGCCCTTCTTTACACATGACCAGACCTTCACGCATATAATAAAGTCTCGAATAAAGTTTCATATATTTTTCGAGCACATCTCCGCTTATTTCGGTAAACCCATTCTCACGTAGCTTTTTTATTGTTTCGTCGCGTCGGTCGTCATTGTCGGAGAGACGTTTGGATTCGCGTGGTAGCTTTAAGGCAGAGTCGAGATATTCCTGGTGGATTTGTTTAGAATCGCTACCAGATATTATTAGTTTTTTTATCTTTTGTTTTGTGAATGCAGCCATGATTTTGATGAATTTTTGCAAAGTTAGGATTAAATGATCCAAAATAAAAAAGAGACACTGAATTTTCAGTGCCTCTCATTATCTATGCAGACTGTGTTATGGTTCGACGTAAATCGCTCGAATTGTGAATCCGCTTCGTCGGCTCAACGGTGTTGTCTGGATTCCCTCATCTTTGTTGAATGTCAAGTTCCAGCTCAAGTAGTCGTTAGAACTGAATGCTACACTTGCCCAATACCAACCTGTGGTACCCTGATTTCTGATGTCATATTGGTCTTTGCTACCTGCGGCAGGCAAGAATATCGAGTTAGTGTTTCCTTCTTGTTTGCTCTTGATTTCGTATCCTTCAACGCCACCTACATTAGTCCATGTCCATGAGCATTCGTTGATCAACTCTTGGAAATCTTCTCTAGTAGGGATTTTCCAGTAGCCACCCCAGTAGTGCTGTGCCACATCGTATGTTGGATTTAGCACTCCACCTCTGTTGGTGTAGCCTTGCAAAGCGAGTTGCTCTACAGTTTTACCGAATGTCATACAGTTTGTTGATGAATATTCGGATTTTGTGATTGTATCACCCCAAGCGTAGTATTTACCCCATTCAGAAGGACTGTTCGCTCCGACGTTGCAGGAAGCCCACAAATTACCGCTTGGAAGACCAAGGTTGATCCATTTATGACCTTCTGCTACACCTGTGCCTGGTTTTGAAAGTTCTCCGAATACGTCGCCTCCTTCAACCATTTCCCAAGTGACACCCTGATCCCAAGAAATCATAAGCTTGCCGTCCTCTATCTTTAATGAAGGAGTTTTACCATCCTGTCCGACTGCGGAACCGATTGCTTCCCAAGTCACGCCATTGTCGTAACTGATATACCAGACGCCGTTCTCAATTTTTAGTTGTGGACATATTCCATCCTTACCATCTTTTCCGTCTTTACCTGTCGCCTGACCGATAATCTCCCATGTTTTGCCTTGGTCGTAGGACACCATCCAATAACCGTTTTCTATCTTCATCAAAGGAACGATTCCTCCTCCTTCGCCTTGTTCTCCCTGTTCTCCTTGGTCTCCTTTATCTCCTTTCTTACCTTCGGCCAAAACCATTTTGCCATTTTCGTCAAGGAGCCACTCTCCGTTAAGAGTCCAATAGTGCAAACCATCTTCGGCGATCTTCACACCGATTACAGGGACGAAAGATGTTCCAGTGGTGTCGGTGAGAATTCCGTCTTTTCCATCTTTTCCATCATTTCCGTGATGTAGCTCAACGAATTCTCCATCGGTGAAGGAGATCACATATCCGTCTTGCATCTTGTAGACGTTGGAGATGTTGACTTTTTTGGCTTGTTCCTGAAGCAGTTTCTTGATGTTTGCAGAATTCTTGTTGATAATGTTGCACAACTCTTCAAGTTCTGTGAATCTATCTTCAAGTCGGTATAGTCTGTTTCTGTCAGAGATGTCGTCTCTTTCTTCACATCCGGAGAAGATAGATAGTCCCAATACAACGAAAGGAATCGTTTTTATTAATTTATTTAGTCTCATAATCAAATCCTATTTAAAGTTGAATCCTGCCAAAATTTGGAAACTTCTGTTTTTCAAATGCTTGTATCCGAGCATTAGTTCGTCGTCTCCATATATAATGTCTTTCTTGTCTATCTTGTATAGTCCAAGGTCGTATGTGAATCCGATTTGGACTTTTCTCACTACGAAATCGACTCCGAATTTCACACCTGCGTCGAAACGTTTGAGAGCACCTTCTTTTAAAAGATCAAATTCATGTTCCGACTTGAACAGGTCGGTTGCGGCAGGAGAATCAGACACTTCGGTCGTTAATGTGGCTTTCACTGCACATGCGACGTATCCACCTGCCTTGTATGTTACGTTAAGAGATTCTCTTCCTTGTCTGTAACACATCATTGCAGGCAATTCCAGGTAGTATATTTTTGTCTTGCTTGGTTCGAATTCTTTTAGACTATATCCTTTACGGTTGATGAACAGACCGACTTCTGAAAACACGTTTTTTTCTCCAAACCAGATTTGATCGACGGCTCCGATAGTAATGCCGTTGAGGTGTGCGGAAGAAACTCCGTATGATGTTGCTTTTGATGTGCAGCCACCAAATCGGATACCCAGTACGTTTTTGATATCTCCGTCTAAGCGAGCTTCCTCATTGTTGGAAGCAAAGAAGTCGGCATCAAAATCATCTGAATTAGAAGACGTTGGTGTCTTGTCTGGTTGTTGCGTCGGCGTTTGTTGAGCTACAGTTTGTGTGGCAGGTTTGCTTTCAAAAGATTTAGTTTCTTCTGTAGCTACAGCCTTTGTCTCAACAGGTTCGCTTTTTACGTTTGTCTCTACCTCTGTGCTCTCGTTAACGGGCGTGAATGTCACGTCCATTTTTTCTTCTTGGGCAGAAGCATACAAAAGATTTAGTACGGTCAGTGCCGATACGAAAATTTTCTTCATAAAAATAGTCTTTTTTCAATCCTTTCGCTTGATTATTTCGCATACCATACAAAACAGAGTTTTTTCCTGTGTGGTCATAATCATATAGCGATACAAAAATAGTTAATTAAACTAAAATGCAAACGGCATAATTGTTAAAAAAACTAAAAATCGGCAGATTGTTGAAAAGTCAATATGAAACGTGTTGAAAATTTGCCGAATGAAATTGCAGGTCGTCGGATTTTTGTGATAGTTTTCTGGATGGTAAATATATTTGCTTGTAAATTAATTTGTTGGTCAAAACGCCTTTGGGTGCTGCACCTTGCAGAGTTTTCTGTCTGGTAATTATGGATTTTTAGTTGTTCCCTTCGAAGAATAAGTCGTCGCCGAACTCATATTTATTAAATGACCGCAGAGGCTAAAAGCATACAGATTCAGAAAAATTGTGATTTTTGGAGTGTGGAAAATGGTTGTTTGGGGACATCGCGTAACATCCGTCGAAATGATGTTATAATTATTTTTTGTAGCGACGGCACGTTTAAAATGAAAAAAAGCCAGTATTTCACTGACTTCTCAATTTTTGAGCCTCTTGTCGGATTCGAACCAACGACCCCGAGATTACAAATCACGTGCTCTGGCCAACTGAGCTAAAGAGGCGTAAGGAATAGACCTTATTAAATATGTGTAGACTGCAGGAGCAATCTTTTTGAGCCTCTTGTCGGATTCGAACCAACGACCCCGAGATTACAAATCACGTGCTCTGGCCAACTGAGCTAAAGAGGCAAGTGGGAAAACCTTCTACATCACACCGCTACAACCGACGTACCCTTGCTGCGTTCAAACCCTGGGGGATTAGAAGGGAGCTGGTTGTGTAGCGCTTTCCCGGGTGCAAAAGTATAAACTATTTATCACACAACAAGTGTTTTCTGCTTTTTTTTTGAAAAAAGTTGCTTATTTCTCTATGAATTATGCAAATATAAATTGATTTTTTTCAAAAAACAGATCAAGGTAAAATTTTGCCATGTGTGTTTGACATGATAAAATCATTGTAAAAGACGTCGGGAATATTTTCTGTCTTAAATATTTGTGCGCAAAGTATGAAAGGAAGGTTTGCAAAATAGTGGAATGCTATTATTCCCACATCATTTATAACGTCAATTTGATTCTATCCTCTTTTTTTATGTGCTTGTCTTCGGCTTGTGTTAGAAATGTGGGGCCTAAAACCAATATTATATTATACTTGGTCCATTGACAATCTTCAACTCGATAACCAAGTTTTTTAATTAATTTAATCATATTCTAAGGATTCAAAAATGGATTTTTTTACTTTGTTTTTTAGTTCATTTGTCATTTTTGGACTTGTTTTTTTGCCATAACGTAATTTTTTTTCCGCTTTTTTATATTTTTGTGCTCAGTTTAAGATTTTTGACATGGAGAATGGGTAATATCCCATTGTCATAACACATTTTCAATTAAAAACTTGATAATGGATACAGTCCTCAATTTGTTATCGTTGTTCGGCTCACTCGCACTCTTCCTTTTCGGAATGAAAACGATGAGTGAGGGTTTGGAGAAGTTTGCCGGCGACCGTTTGCGCGCAATCCTTGCGGCAATGACAAAAAATCGAGTAATGGGTGTTGTTACCGGAATTGTGATCACTGCTATGATTCAATCTTCCAGTGCCACAACTGTGATGGTTGTGAGTTTTGTGAATGCGGGATTGATGACGCTGACTCAGGCAATAGGCGTGATCATGGGTGCGAATGTTGGAACAACTGTGACGGCATGGATGATTTCCGCGATTGGATTCAAAGTGAATATCGCAGCGTTGACGCTACCTCTGATGTGCGTAGGTATGCCTCTGATTTTCAGCAGCGTCAGCAAAAGAAAAAGTGTCGGAGAATTTATTTTCGGATTTGCTTTCCTTTTTATGGGTTTGAGCTATTTGCAGCAGTCGGCAACCGACTTGAATATAGGCTCTTACGTAGCAAACCTACTTGCTGGAATGGCGGATGGAGGCTTCCTTACAATTCTGCTATTTGTTGTAGTGGGAGCTTTGGTTACAATGTTAGTTCAAGCATCAGCGGCCACAATGGCAATTACGCTGATGCTTTTTGATATGCATATACAGGGGTTCGGCTTTGAACAGGCAGCTGCTTTGGCGATGGGTCAGAATATCGGTACGACAATCACTGCCTTTATGGCTTCCCTTACTGCAAACACTCAGGCAAAACGAGCTGCGTTGGCGCACATGTTCTTCAATGTTTTCGGTGTGCTTGTCGTATTGATAATCTTCTATCCGTTCTGTGATGCGGTGACTTGGATTGTCACCAATGTGCTTCATGCAGGCGACAATGATTTGTTCCGTCTCTCTGCATTCCATACGGCATTCAACATCTTCAACACATTATTGTTGATCGGATTTGTGAAGCAGATTGAAGCATTTGTTTGCAAGGTGTTGCCAATGCCTGAAAATCAGGATGCTGAAAACCGTTTGTTGTTTATCTCAGGAGGTTTGCTTTCCACGGCTGAGCTTTCTATTCTTCAGGCAAACAAAGAGATTGTGGTGTTCGGTGAACGTTGCCGCAGAATGTTGACGTTTGTGCCAAAGGCATTAGAGTGCAAAAAAGAGGAGGATTTTGAGAATGCGTACAAAAAACTGGTACATTATGAGCAAATCACCGACAATATGGAGGATGAAATCGGAAAGTATCTTGGTCTGGTTAGTGAAGGTCGTTTGAGTGGAGAATCGAAAAATGCCATAGCTTGTATGCTCCGTGAGATAGGAGAACTGGAGAGTATAGGTGATAGTATCTACCATCTTGGACGAACACTTTCGCGTCTTCGCGAATATGGAGAGGAGACATTCAATGAAGAGCAGAATACATATATCAATAAGGCACTGAAAATCGTGGACGAATCTTTGGTGGCTATGATCAATGTCCTTTCATTGCCAGAAGAGAAAACGGTAAATTTGAAAGAAAACATCGGAATAGAGGACCGTTTGAATGAGCTTCGAACACGTTGCACAGAGAGAAATGTCGAGGCAATCAACAATAAGGAATATAGCTATCGTCTTGGCACATATTATATTGACTTTATCAATGAATGTGAGAAAACTGGCGACTATGTGATGAATGTGGTGCAGGCTGTGGCTAAGATGAGGGAGTGAAAAGCAATATAAATGCGGAATGCTGAATTAAACGCCTCTTGATAGGGGCGTTTTATTGTTTAAATCAGAGTGTCACCAGGTATCTTTATTCGCTTCGATTTCTTCGGCTTCCTCATTTGTGATTTCTCTGCGATGCCATTCTCTCATAACTAACCCGTTGTAAATCTAAAAATCGTTTGTTTGAAACTTTATGAACAATAGCAACGTCTATATAAATGAATTTCACTATAATTTTGTTATTTTTGCACAAAAATAAATTTGTATAGATGATTTCTGTAAACCAAGTCACTGTTGAGTTTGGTGGCTTCACTCTGTTAGACGATATATCTTTTGTGGTCAACGACAAAGACCGCATCGCTCTTGTTGGTAAGAATGGCGCCGGCAAATCGACTATGCTGAAAATCTTTGCTGGCTTGCAAAATCCATCAAAGGGTTCGGTGTCTGTGCCAAAGGAGACCACTATCGGTTATCTTCCTCAGCATATGATCCACAACGATGATTGCACTGTCATGCAGGAGGCTGAGAAGGCTTTCTCCCACGTCTCTGATCTTCAGACAAAAATCGACAAACTTGGGGCTGAACTTGCCGAACGTACTGATTATGAGAGTGAATCGTATCATCAGTTGATCGACCGTCTTACTGAAGCTAATGAGAAACTTGCTATTCTTGGCGGAGGAAACTATATAGGAGAGATAGAGCGTACTCTTTGTGGACTTGGTTTCACTCGCGAGGATTTTAATCGCCAGACAAGCGAGTTCAGCGGTGGATGGCGTATGCGTATCGAATTGGCAAAGATTCTTTTGCAGCGTCCCGACGTGTTGCTTCTCGACGAGCCTACCAACCATTTGGATATCGAATCTATCTGGTGGCTTGAGAATTTCTTGAAATCATCCGGTTGTGCTGTGGTGCTCGTGTCGCACGACCGTGCATTCATAGACAATGTCACAAACCGTACTATCGAGATTTCCCTTGGTCATATCTACGATTATAAGGTAAACTATTCTCACTATGTGCAGCTTCGCAAGGAGAGACGCGAGCAACAGCTTCGCGCGTATGAGAATCAGCAGAAGCAAATCGCAGACACTGAGGAATTTATTGAAAGATTCCGTTACAAGGCGACGAAGAGTGTGCAGGTGCAGAGCCGTATAAAGCAACTTGAAAAAATCGAGAGAATCGAAGTCGACGAGGAGGATAACGCTGCTCTACACCTGAAATTTCCACCTGCTCCACACAGCGGGTCGGTGAGTGTGGAGGCTAAGAACCTTACAAAAAAGTATGGCGACCATGTGGTGCTCGATAATATCGACATCTGCATCAAACGTGGTGAGAAAGTAGCTTTCGTCGGCAAGAACGGTGAAGGTAAGTCTACACTTGTGAAATGTATCATGAACCAAATCGACTATGATGGCGAATTGAAACTCGGTCATTTGGTTAAGATTGGATACTTCGCGCAGAATCAGGCATCTTTGCTGGATGGCGAGTTGACAGTGTTCGACACTATTGATTATGTGGCTACTGGAGAGATCCGCACGAAGATTAAGGATATCCTTGGCGCGTTCATGTTTGGCGGAGAGGCATCTGAGAAGAAGGTGAAAGTGTTGTCGGGAGGAGAAAGAACTCGTTTGGCGATGATCCGTCTGCTTCTGGAGCCTGTCAACTTCCTTGTACTCGATGAGCCAACCAACCATTTGGACATGCGTACTAAAGATGTCCTGAAGGAGGCGATAAAGGCATTCGACGGCACAGTGATTGTCGTTTCACACGACCGTGAATTCCTCGATGGATTGGTGGAGAAAACGTATGAGTTTGCCAACCACAAGGTGGTGGAACATCTCGGTGGAATATATGATTTCCTAAAGACAAAGCAGATGGAAAACCTTCAGGAGCTGGAGGTTAAGAAAACTGTCGCCGAAAGCAACGTCGCCACTAAGGCACCTACAGAAGGCAAACTCTCTTATGAGGCTCAGAAGGAGAAGCAGAAGCAGGTCAGAAAGGCCGAGAAAGCTGTGGCTGACAACGAGGCAGAGGTGGCAAAACTGGAGAACAAGATTGCAGAGATTGAGGCAAAATTGGCGGAAGGAGATACTAATGCTGATTTGCTGACACAATATGAAAAGGCTAAGAAAAGCCTTGATGAAAAGATGTACGAATGGGAAATCCTGACGGAGGAACTCGAAAAACTAAAGAATGAATAGCGATGAAAGAGAATGAAATGATATTTGGAATCCGCGCGATCATTGAGGCGATTGAGTCGGATAAGGAGATTGACAAAATCATATTGAAGAAGGATCTTCAGAGTGAGTTGTCGCACGAACTTTTCGAAGTCCTTCGTTCACACCCGTTGATTCAGGTACAGCGTGTGCCTCTTGAGAGAATCAATAAATATACCCGCAAGAATCATCAGGGAGCTATCGCTTTCATCAGTAGCACTCATTATCAGAGGGTTGAGGATCTTGTGCAGAATATATTCGAGGAGGGAAAGGATCCTTTCTTTATTATATTGGATGGAGTGACAGACGTAAGAAATTTCGGTGCTATCGCGCGTACTTGCGAGTGTGCCGGAGTCGACGCGATTGTGATTCCGTTCCGTGGAAGCGTCAGTGTTGGCGCGGATGCGATAAAGACGTCGGCGGGTGCGCTACACACATTGCCTGTATGTAAGGAGAAGAATCTTGTGCAGACGGTGAAATATCTGAAAGCCAGTGGAGTACGCGTCGTCGCAGCCACTGAGAAAGGTGATAAAGTCTACACAGATACAAATCTGACAGGTCCGTTGGCAATCGTCATGGGTGCTGAGGATACAGGTGTGTCGCCTGAAATCATAAGATTGTGCGACGATTTGGTGAAGATTCCGATCAACGGAAAAATCTCGTCACTTAATGTCTCTGTTGCGGCAGGTGTGATGATTTACGAGTCTATACGCCAGCGTCAGAAATAAAATCCACGTGTATGGAGGTATTGTACGAAGATAACCATATAATCATTGTAAACAAGACTTGCAGAGAGATTGTGCAGGGCGACAAGACCGGCGACACAACTCTTGGCGAGCAGATTGCGGCATATATAAAGGAGAAGTATGCCAAGCCAGGCAATGTCTTCGTCGGTGTGGCTCACAGACTCGATCGCCCAACAAGTGGAGTGGTGGTTTTTGCCAAGACAAGCAAGGCTCTCTCCCGTCTTTGTGACATGTTTGCAAAGCACGATGTCAAGAAACTCTATTGGGCGGTGGTGAAGAACGCACCGAAAGAGGAGGAGGGTAAGTTGGTCAACTATCTGAAACGCAATGAAAAGCAGAACAAAAGTTTTGTGGTCGGCAAGGGGGTGAAGGATGCTAAAGAGGCTATACTTTCCTACCGTACGATCGCCAAATCAGATAATTATACTTTGCTGGAAGTCGATTTGTCGACTGGACGTCACCATCAGATTCGATGCCAGTTGGCAAATATCGGTTCGCCAATCAAAGGAGACCTAAAATATGGTTTTCCACGTTCCAATCCAGATGGTGGAATTTCACTCCATGCTCGTTCGATTGAGTTTATCCATCCAGTGTCGAAAAAAGAGATAAAGGTGGTGGCTCCTGTTCCAGACGACAATTTATGGAAAGAGTTGGAACGATTGGCGGAAACCAACGCGTCTAATGCAGATAAACAATAACAAATGGATATTTTCAGCCAAGAAATAGAAAACTATATAACGTCTCACATCGAGCCGGAACCAGAGTTTCTTAAAAAGCTCGTGCGTGACACAAATTTATATACACTCAAGCCACGTATGCTTTCCGGACATTTGCAGGGACGATTGCTGAAGATGTTCTGTGCGATGACGGGAGCAAAAAGAGTTGTGGAGATCGGCACTTTCACCGGATATTCCGCGCTTTGCATGGCAGAGGCATTGCCTGAGGATGGAGAAGTGCATACCATCGACATCAACGACGAGTTGGAAGAGTTGATACTCAACGGATTCGACAGAGCAGGAGATGTAGGCAAGAAAGTCCATTTTCATATTGGAGACGCTGCGAAACTGATACCACAGATGGACGGAGAGTTTGACGTCTGCTTTATGGATGGCAACAAACGTCATTATATGGAGTATTTGGAAGCAGTCTATCCTAAGATGAAAATTGGAGGATTGATCATCGCCGACAACACATTGTGGGACGGACACGTGTTGGAGGAGGACAGAAACGATGCCCAGACGGCAGGCATAAAGAAGTTCAACGATTCGGTTTGTGCCGACGACAGATTCTTCGTCACTATGGTGCCGTTGCGTGACGGAATGACATTGATTAGAAAAATTAAATAGGAATACTATGAATATCAGATTATTATTGGCAATAGCAACACCACTTTTTGTGGCTTCGATATTTTCGTCATGTGATGACGACGATGATGAAGATACAGCAAAACTTAACTCATATCAAGAGAACAAAGAATATGGGGAGAAGTTTTTGATGGAGAAAAGGGCAGAAGAGGGGATTACAGAGTCTCCAAGTGGATTATTGATTAAAGTCAACACATTGAACCCTACAGGAATCCGTCCCGAAGATGGTGATACAATCTATGCTGTTGTGACTGGCAACAAGATTGAGAATAAGCAGAATGAGTTTAGATACGATACGATCAGAACGCCTATGCATGGACAGGTGAAAGCATTGGTGGAGGGTGTCAAATATATGACAGTAGGCTCTGATTTTGATTTCTATTCTCCATATTATTTAGCCTACGGATCTGCTTCTTATGAAGGCGTGAGTCGTGATCCAAAGATGAAGGTGACGGTGAATCCTTATTCTGCGGTAAAGTTCAATGTTAAGTTGCTTGGAGTCAAGAAATTGGACAAATAACAGATTAAAATAATTAAGACTCCTTCCAATTTAGCAACTGATTTTCGAGGATAGTTAAGGGCGGAACACCCTAAACCCTTCCAAAGTGCGAGCCGAAGGCGAGCCCATAATAAAAATATGAGTGCTCGTTCTTATGAACTCGCAGATGTGGTGTGGTTAGGGTGTTCCGCCCTTAACTATTCTCAAATACTATAACGTAAGTCCTATGAATTTAATATGATAAAATTCCATGATCGTAGGGGCAGGTTTTAAACCTGCCAACAATAGAAATCTTTATTAAATTTAACCTTTCATTTCGACAAACGCCTTTCCATCTTTAATTGTAATGATCTTGTCAGCACCTGCTATTGTTCGTAATCTATGGGCAATTACCAGTACCGTTTTCCCTTTGATTAGTTTAGAAATGGACTGTTGTATAAGTGTTTCGTTTTCAACATCAAGAGATGCGGAAGCCTCGTCCAAAAGAATTATTGGGGCATTTTTAAGAAATGCACGTGCTATTGATATACGCTGACGCTCTCCGCCTGAGAGTTTCTTTCCATTTTCACCGATTACGGTATCCCATTTGTCTGGTAACTGTTCAATAAATTCAGTACAGTTGGCTAATGCTGCGGCTTGTCTCACCTGGTCGTCGGTAGCGTTTTTGTCGCCGATACGGATATTTTCCATAATGGTGTTGTTAAATAGAGTTACATTCTGGAACACAATTGAGTAAAGGTTCATCAGTGTTTCTGGATCAACCTTAGAAATATCCTGTCCATCTACCGTTATTTTGCCGGAATCAATATCCCAGAATCTTGCTGCAAGGCGAGAAACAGTGGTTTTGCCACTTCCAGAAGGACCGATTAATGCTGTGACTTCTCCTTGTTTGGCTGTGAATGAAACACCGTCGAGGATTTTTTTACCGTCTTGGTATGAGAACTTGACATTGTCGAATACAATATCTCCACCGTTCACTTTAAGTTCCTCCGATCCTGTTTGCTCTTTGTGTAGGAGAATCTCGTTTAGACGGTCACTATTCACGTCGAGAGCTATTATAGCGGCAAAATGTTCGAGTGATACCAACAGAGGATCATAAAGTCGGGATGCCATAATCAGAAAGAAGAAGTATTCCAACACTCCCAATTCTCCTGATTTCAGAAGCATAGCTCCGACAAGGGCTGTGGTGGCAATACAGAATTTCAAAATCATTTCTGCGTTGCAGACAAAAAGTCCTGTGCCGAGTTCGCTCCACAACTTACGTTTTTCCAACGTGTGGATTTTGTCTTTGACCTCTGTATAATAGCTGTCTTGTGCGTTATTCTGACGTAGATCACGTATGGTCTCTAAACATTCCTGAATTTTTTCTGTCATCTCTATTTGTGCAACACTCTGTTTTCTACCCAGACGTTGCTGAACTCTACGTGAAAATGCCACAATCAACAGACAAATAGGTAGTGTCCAAACTGCAGCTAAAGCCATTTTCCAATTTATGAAGATGAGAAATACAGCCAATATGCATGAACTTGCTATGGATCCGATCACTTGTGGTATAAAGTGAGACGAAGCTTGCTCAATTTGCGCGGCGTCGTCCATGATCGTGGATGTAAGATCCGCACTGTCTTTCTTTGAGAAAAATGATAATGGCAGGCGACGAAGTTTTTCCGCCAATGAAATACGTCTGATACCGCTTTCTTTGTATGTTGAGAAATAGCAGGTGTTGTATTGGATGACGGTTGTTATAGCCATAATCACGACCCATGCGCAAATGCCTGAGATATAGAATGTAGATTTGCCCTCAATGGTTCCGCCCAACATGTCTTTCACCAAAAAGTAAAGCAATGCGACTGGTGAGAACAGAGCCAAATTGTAAAAAATATTTGCGATCGACGCTACTGCCATTCCTTTTGCCCCCTCGTCTGACAGGGCATATTTTTGTTTGAAATTTGTCATAGTTATAAATATGAATTTTAATTCTCAATTTTCCATTCCACTGACTTCTGATAATCACCAAACATCTTTGAATATGTGCCGTTCTGCGACATTAGTTGCTGATGTTTGCCGCTTTCTATGATTTTGCCGTCCTTGAGTACAAAAATCTGATCGCAGTCCACCACGGTAGAAAGACGGTGAGCTATCTTGATTACTGTTTTGCCTTTTGATATTTCGTTAAACGCCTTCAAAACTTTTTCCTCGTTTTCAGGGTCGGCGAATGCGGTCGCTTCGTCGAGCACGAGAATAGGAGCGTTTCTCAGCATCGTACGTGCGATGGCGATACGTTGTTGTTCACCTCCGCTTAGATAAGTTCCTTTGCTTCCGATTACTGTGTTTACTCCATCAGGCAGTTTTGCAATGATGTCGGAACATTGTGCACGTTCGAGGACATCCATGACCTCTTGTTCTGTGGCGGATGGCTTTGCAATACGTACATTATCTAAGATTGAGGTTTTCAGAAGTTTGCTGTCTTGGAAGACAAACGACACTGTTTCTGACAGTTTCGCTTGTGGAATGTCGCGTACATCTACACCGCCGATTAAGATTTTGCCTTCCGTGACATCCCAGAATCTGGAGACGAGGCTTGCTAAAGTTGTTTTGCCTCCACCTGAAGGGCCGACGAATGCCACCTGCGAACCGACTGCAATTTTTATAGAGATTTCATCAACTGCTTTTTTTGTCGCACCGTCATATCGGAAAGAGACATTTTGAAATTCGACGGAATTATCTTTAGGAAACTGAGGCGTTTCTGAATCTTTGAGTTCTGCGACATTAAGCACTGAATCTATTCTGGAAAAGGCATTGCTGACAATCATACCTGCTTCAGATGAATACATTAACTTATTGAGTGTCACCGCTATTATAGGAGTGAAGATGATGTAGAACATCAGGTTTGTTAGCAGTTCATGATCTGATAGAGTCACATTGTGGTAAAGTGCAATGGCAATCAATATGGCAAAAGAAGAGTTGATCACAATCGTAAACGCAGTCATCGGAATACGGAATTGTTGTGTGTAGCTGATCGTGAATTTGGCATAATCGTCGATAGCCTTTTTGAGTTTTTTGAATGAGAACACTGATTGTCCGAATGTTTTTACAACAGGAATACCTCTGACATATTCTACAGCCTCTTTGGTCATGTTTTCGAGAGCCAGGTTGTATGCCTCCATATCTTTTTTTAGTTTCGGACCTGTCATGAATGATCCCATGATAAGGAATCCAACGATTATGGTAGAAAGGCATAGAAGACCTATTTTCCAATCGAAATACATCAGTAGTGCAATCATTGCTATGGGTGTAGATATAGCTACGGTTCGGTCGGGAACTATGTGTTCAAGAAAATTATCCATCGACGCGGTAGAATCGATTATGATCTTTCGTATTTTGCCGCTTCCCTCGGTTTCTATGTATCCCAGTGGCAGACGCATCACTTTCGACATACAGCTTTTGCGGATGTTGGCAACGGTGCGGAATCCGCCTACATGTGAGCATCCCAACGCACAGAAATATACACACATGGCGTTGATCGCGTATTTCACAGCTGTCATTCCGTATTCTTCGATGTTGGTGGCTTTTGAATAGTCTGGCATGACTGAAAGCACTTCGTCGATTATTTTCCAAATATACACAAATGGCATTAGCGCAAGACATGCACTTACAGCCGACAGCACGATAGAGCCGATAGTGAAGTATTTGAAACTTCCGGCATAATCCATTAGTCTTAGGAGATTATTCTTCTCTTTCATTGTTTTTTGGTAAGTTTAATTCCTTCAATTATTTGCTTTTCTTTCATTCAACTTGCAGACATTCAACAATGTATGTCGTCAATGTCCGTAGGCATATACTGGCTTATCTTGTCCCATGTTGGCATTGGAATGCTTTTGTGTTGAAGTCTCCATTCTTCAAATTTTTTGTGGATGTAAATCATCTCTTTGATTCCGTTTTTGCAATGGTCGGCAACCATCAGTTGCCCAAGGATGGTTTTAGACATAATTCTGTATAAGAGAAACATTGCGTATGTCTTTATTCCTCCGTTATAAAATTTATCCTCGCCTTTGGGCATTACTTCTATTCCGGTGCTTTTCAAATATGCGAAACACTCCTTGGTGGCCTGCATAATAGTCTTTATATCGCGACGTTGGAGTTTTTTAAGATTGCCGTCGACTTTGTAACACATATATCCATACGGCATGACTTCTGCAACGTGGCAGAGGTAGTAGGCATACATGTTGTCAACTGGTGTTATTTTGACATCCTTTGGATTAAAGGCTTTTTGTATAGCCACAAGGTCTGTTTCGGATGCCGCATTGTGTAATCCGCCAACAAATAGTTTGGTGACAGGAAGTCGTGCCGCAATAGTTTTGGCACCTTCACGATGTCCAGCGGAATTTTGAAATCCGAAAAGAAGATGTAAATCTGGTCGTTTTTCTAATATACTGTTTTGACAGAAATCAGCTTCTAAATTATTGCCGACAAGCACTAAGATATTTGTGTCCAATTTTTTGAATGCCTCTAGCAACTCTTTTTGCTGTTGCCCCTGCATCACTGAAAAAGCGATGTCAAAATGTTCGTCTGTAGGGACACTTTCTAAAATCGTAGGATGGTCGATGCTAGTCTTTCGTTGTAGATAATGTTTGACAATCAAACCGTTACGACGAAGCTCATCAGCGGTGCTCCGTGCCACCACTGTTACATCGTTGCCTGCTTTGCACAGAAAGTGTATCATTAGAGAGCCTAACGCACCTGATCCGAAAACAATAATTTTCATCGATGTAGTTTTTCAATCTGGTTTTTCATTAATCTTTCCGCAATTCGCATACCGATAATGGCGACGGGAATGGTCAGCACTATCACTGCGATTAGAGCTGGTGTATTGTCGATGACTGGCTTCATCATGGCGTCGTAGCCGGCGGGCATCTCTGCTACTGCGGCAGCGAGTGAACCTTCTGTGTCTGTCCACCAATGTGCTGTATATGCAAAAAACGACAATGCAAATGGTATGAAGCTAAAACGGATACCTTTGATTTCTGAGTATCCGCAAAAGAATCTTATTATTTCAGCAGCGGCAGTCAAAAGGATAAGTCCGACAACAAGTGAAATGTCTGCTTCTCCCGCAGCCCCAAATAATATGAGTAAAAATCCGTTGAGCACTGTCGCCGCACCGAAATTTTGTATTGTGCATGTGGTAGGCAAATATACGAGTGCAAACAACAATGGTAGCAAAGCACCTACGTAGGCATAGCACATTGGATGTATTAATCCGCTTGTGCCTCCTAGTATGAAAATTGCAAGATAGGCAATTGCTAAAAGTGCGATTTTTAATGTTTTATTCATTTTTTTATGCTTTTATATATAGTTCGACATCTTGTTAATCAATATGACAGTGATCTCTCAAAAACGAACGATAGTCCAAAATGTTCAAAAAAAAGAGGAACTTATTTCTAAGTTCCTGACAATTCAAATTTTGAAAAAAATATTTTTTTGTTGGACTCATATTTTGCTTTTATTTAAGACGACACAAAATTCTAAAAAAAGAGGATGGGGGTCAATCGCCATTAATGAGGATTTTTGTGAATAATGAAATGACAATACAAAAAAACGAGGATTGTTATTGGGTATTAACAATCCTCGTGAATTAGAAATAAACTATGATTTAGCTTTTTATTTATTGATCATCAACTTAAGAGCTGTGGCGAACTGATCAGGACATGATGTTGGCTTTGGTCCACAAGTTGTGCCAGCAAACCTTTCGATTACGAATTCTGCCTTTAGTCCGACCACCAAACGGCTGATTCCAGCGGCGTTGCCTGGACAACCTCCTATGATTTTGGCGTCTTTAATCTCGTGAGTATTCTCGTCGACAACAATGTCCATCATTCTGCTGCATACCCCCTGTGGAAAATAGCGAGCCACGATATTTCCTTTGTCATCTTTCTTGCATTCTATTGCGTTTCTGTTAATAAATTCCATAATATACGTTTTTTATGCTGTAAAGATACGTTTTTAATTCTTAAATTAGTGGAATAAACATTATTTTTGTAATGTTAAGTTGAAAAGAGTGAAAAATTTAGTTGTGATTTTAATACATTTCATCCTGCTTTCAGCAGTTATTTCGTGTGCGAAAAAAGCACCCGAAACTGCGGTCGTGGCTGAACTTAACGATGGACATAATTCAGATTTGGTTGAAGTCAACATTGAAAATATACTTTTGCAGCAGGTCGCTCACGGTTGTTATTGTGAGGCAGTGTATGAAGATTCTGTGAAATATCGATTCACTAAAGCGGATATGCTTGCGTTGGGGGATGTGTTAGCCAAAGAAATGCAAGACAGAGGACTGAAGCTAAACCCAAAAATTTTTCGCAAGATGGCAAAAAAGACTCATGGAGTGGATGTCACCGCACCGTGTCATTTCTCTTTGTATGAGAATAGAATGATGCTGTACATGATTCCGGGATTATTTAAGCCTGAGCCTGAATATGATTTTAACATAGACCTTTCAGAGTCACGTCGACGTTTTATTTGGGATGTCATTTTTGATCCACGTGTCGGATTGTTATATCCAGCTTTTTTCCTTCCAGAAGTAATTGATTATGCGGAGAAATATCCAGAAATCAAGAAGGCAGAGGAGATTGCTGTGATGCCTAAGTTTGGCGGAGAAAGGGTAAAAAAGTGGAGCTATGAATTGAGCTTGAAAGTCAGCCGTAAGGAGAATCTGGAAATGATTTACCACATTAACAATTATGTCCTTTATGAAAGTAGAGAGAGTCTGACTTGGCTGGTGACAAATTGTATGCCGGTTTTGCAGGCGATGTTTGTCGATTTCCACATGGAGCATGAGCCTATAATAGATTCGCTTGTGTTGGTAAGAACCAGAAGTGGTGAGGCTCGTATTGAATCGCTTTTTGCTGAGAGAAATGCAGATGGATCTATCTACATAAGAGAAGGTTTGCTTGAATATATCTCTCAAAATGAAAGACTGAAGACTCCAAGGTTCAGGAGTATAATACAGCAGTATGTCGCTGGATGTTTCGGACATGATGTTTATTATGATCGTATGGAGCGATTTCCTCAGGTGTTGCTGGATAATTTCACTCTTGAGGAGCGACGTATGATTGTGGCAAAAATAATGGATGTCGTATTTCCGATATATCAGGGTAAAGAGATAGACAAGATTGTGAAGGTTATTGTCGAAAATGATCCTGGCTTCATAGATGACACTGTTGAAAAAAACTATTATGGCCTGGAAAATTTACGCATGGGTATTTCTATCTATAGAATGCGTTTCCGAGCTGTACATTGGCGTGTGATATCACCGGCGCAAGAAAAAAAAGAAGATAATGTGAGACGGAAATAATTCCGTCTTTTGGGGGATATAATTATGAAAAGTGAAGAAAGGACATGGAGTTCTGATATCGCAAGTGTAGTGCGTCTTCAACCTATCGCAGACGCAAACACTGACGCAGATATATTCGAGAAACTTCCTCAGATGATAGCTCTTGGTAAATACCAGGAGATTGTAAGCATCTGTATGAAATATGCTCAGCAGTCAGACAAAGTGCCTGCTGTCGGATTTGTAAAACAGGATAAGAAGAGCGAAGCGAATCCTGTGCAGGCTTTTTGTCAATTCATCCTTGGACGGTTGAACGAGACTGTGGCTGAAGACAAGAAAAGTGCGGCGGATTTCTACAATAAGGCTATTGCTAACGGGAATGTTGAGGCCACTCTCTACTCGGTTGAGGTGGCTCTAAAATCAATTGATGAGAATGTCCGTAAGGATGCCGTCAGAATGCTCAAACAGCTTGCTCTGACTGGTAATTCATCTGCTTGTATTCGTTATGCGGCGTTCATTCTGGATGAATATAAGTCGTCTGGCAAAAAATCCCGTCTCAACTTTGCATTTGAACTTCTCCGTAAGGTTGAGGATGAACCGTCGATCGATTCATTCAAGTGCTATTTGTATATGGCTCAATGCTGTAAACTTGGATTGGGTGTGAAGCAGGACGAACAGGATGCTGAGAATTATTTTCAGAAGGTTATACTATCGGCTCCAATCCACGAATTTTATGATAATGCAGGTGCATGCGCGGAGGCTTTCCTTGAATTGAAATCACTTAATAGAGAAGTTGTTGAGGCTGTCCTTCCTTTGGTTCCTGTCGACGGAAGGGTGGCAATGCAGATTATCATCCATTGCCCTTTTATGAGAGATGAACAGTGCAGGAAGATATTTCTGGATGTGGCTAAGTTCTTGTTGGAAACGGAGGGTGTGGACGAACAGTTGAAAATGCTAGCCTACTGGCGTCTGTTTGGCTATTATTCCGAAGTGGAGAAAGACGACGATAAGGCTCTCGTCTACCTTATGCGCTCTGCCAATATGAAATGTCCGGAAGCTATGACATGGCTTTCTGAGGCTTATCGTGAAGGACAATATGGATTGAACAAGGATATGTATCAGACATATCAGCTGAAGAAAGGAGTCACTCTTCTTGATAATATAAAGGAAGACGCGAATTATCCAGGCTATCTTTTTGACTTAGGTGATTTCCTTTACGAGTGTGTTGACAAATATGAGTGGGCAGACAAGAAGATTATGTTGGAGTCGTTCAAAAAGGCTGCTGAACTTGGAGATGAGGAGGCTAAACTACGTCTTGTGCGTATGACTTTGTCTGGTGAGTGCAAGGGTGTCTACACAAAAAAGGAGGCCAAACAGGTGGTGATGGAATTCTTGGACAAGGACAGCGGTGAACTTGAAGATCGGGCTGGACTGATGTTTGACTTGGCTCATATTTATTCCGACAAATCGTTTGGTGAGAATTACGAATCTGCTATAGAAATACTTGATGACGCTCTGATCCTCTCAGACAATGATTCAGAAATCCTTGATTATAAGGGAGAGTTGCTTATGAAACTTGGTAAGGAAGATGAAATCGCAGATGTCTGGGATGAACTTCTTTCGCTATATCCAGATTATGTGAAAGAGTCAGATTCACCTTTCTGCAAGGCTATGAAAGAGAAATGTTAGCATCTAAAATGAGGATTGTTAAGGACGGAACGTCCTAACCCTTCCCCAAGTGCGAGCCGAAGGCGAGCACTTATAAATACAGAGACATGGAGTTTTTAAGAGAAATTCTACATTTATGATGAAACAAGACGTGAAAGCAATTTCTATTGTATTGCCTTTCAGGCAAAATTTTATGACATTGCTGGACTTTCCCGAGACGTTGTCACGGGTTATTCTCGCTTTGCTCGGTAGCGTCTTTCAGACGAATCTCTCAGATAGCAGACAGGTTTTCAAATCTGCCCGCAATAGGAATAATGATCAAACAGAAAACAGTGTCAGCTATAATATCTGACACTTGGAAAACCCACAAACAAGTGTGTGCGGGAAAACTCCCTAACGGAGAAAACAGAAACATGGGGAAACACTAAATAATATAATAGAATTCATTGAATTGACGTTATTGTACAATAAAGTCTATGCCTCCAGAGTTTGTTATTCTCCAAACATTATCTGCTTTTTTTAGCAGTTTTTGAGCACCTGCAACAGGGTTTTGTAATCATGTTCTTTTTCAGCACCGCCTGCCAAATGTAAATTTTTAACATTAGTGTGGTCGTGAAATTCAGATATGTTTTTCAGATCTATCATAACGGAGATTCTCATTTATTTGAACTCCAAATACTTTTCTGCTCTGCCATTCAGGTTCTCATCGTATCCGTTTTCTGCTTTTATCTCGTCAAACGATTTGTACCGCTTCCCATTTTTGATTCTCTGCTTGATCGTTTTCAAAAGTTCACCTCTAAGATAGGGATGCCAAAGTTTGTAAGGAATAGTATTGTTGATGTCTATTTTGGCGACGGAATTGCCATTGCATACTATATATTTTTTCAGCCGCTCCACTAGTTCCGCATCTATGCTATACACTTCTGCCAGCTGTTCCACAGTGTAGAATCCGCCAAGTGAGGTGCGGTATTTCACAATATTCATAGCCCGTTTCTCACCGATGCCTGGCAACTTACGCAGTTCGGCTGTGTCGGCAGTGTTGATGTCGACTTGCAGCCCGGCATAACGATCTTGTCTGAAATTCTGTTTAGTCGCATCATTGAAATGTCCGGAAGTATATTCCGTCTTCTTAGACTCTTTTTTATAATCTAAATTATTGAAATGTGGTTCTTTAGATGAGCGGGAATAGCTGGAATCACTATAGGAAGTGTCTCTAACCCACTGAGAATGACGTTGCTTGGATGTCTCGTTTGCCTCTGCAATCTCCTGTTTGAAACGCCTCACGTCTTCCTCATACTTCAATTCAAATTCAGATTTTACCTCCTGAGCATTCGCAGTCATCAGGTAATTCCGCATAGCCATCACCCCGATAAGCGTTGTCGCCACGATTGTCAAACTGACCGCGACATTCACATTACGATTGTGTTGCTCGATTTTTTTGAACAAATGTTCATCGTCGAATTCTTCTTTTGTATCCATTCTAATCCTTATAAAAATTCATATTTTCGTCAAAAATAATATGTTTTGGTCAAATTTGACTATTTTTGTGCAAAAATAGTGAAAGAAAAATCTGATTATGCTGATTAATTTAAATACGAACGACGCTGAAGCTAATTTGCTTTACGCTGCATTTTCCGACAGATTGATTGGAATTGTGCCAAAGATGGGTAACCGTCACGGTTTGATCGCCGGTGCAACAGGTACTGGTAAAACAGTTTCTTTGCAAGTCTTGGCGGAAGGATTCTCTCAGATGGGAGTGCCTGTCTTCATGGCCGACATGAAGGGCGATTTGTCTGGTGTGGCAAAAGAGGGAAAACTCAACAAGTTTATGGAAAAACGCCAGGCTGAGTTTGGAATTGAATACGGATTTCAGGCTTTTCCAGTGGAGTTTTTTGACGTGTTTAGGGAGCAAGGTAATCCTATTCGTGTGACTGTCAATGACCTTGGATCACAGTTGTTGTCCCGTATACTTGAACTTAACGACACTCAGGAGGGAGTGCTTACAATAGCGTTCCGTGTGAGCAGAGAGCAGAACAAGCCAATGGAGACGTTGGACGACCTTCGCAAGATGTTGACGTATGTCAGCGATAATGCACAGGAACTTTCCGCTACCCTTGGCGCTGTGTCTACAGCCAGCGTCGGAGCTATCCAGCGTGCTCTTCTTCGTCTTGAAGAGGAGGGTGGTGACCAATTCCTATGTGGAAAGAGTTTCAATGTGATGGATTTCATCAGAACGAAGGATGGCAAGGGAGTAATCAACATCTTGGCGGCAGATAAACTAGGAAATTCTCCGCTTCTATATTCCACATTCCTATTCTGGTTGTTGACATCCCTTTATGAAAATCTTCCGGAGGTTGGCGATGCGGAAAAGCCAAAGTTTGTTTTCTTCTTTGATGAGGCTCACCTGCTTTTCAACGACACCCAGAAGGCGGTGCTCGACAAGATTGAAAAGATAGTTCGTTTGATTCGTTCGAAGGGAGTGGGTGTCTATTTCATCACACAGTCGCCTATAGATATTCCTGAGAATGTATTGGCGCAGCTGGGCAACAAAGTGCAGCATGCTCTTCGTGCGTTCACTCCTAAGGATCAGCGTACAATCAAGAGCGTGGCAGACGGATTCCGCGAGAATCCGAAGTTCAAAAGTGAAGAGGCACTTCTTGAGTTGGAGACGGGAGAGGCTTTGATCTCATTCTTGGATGAGAAGGGAGCACCGTCGATGGTGGAGAGAGCGAAAATGTTAAGCCCTGCCGGTCAGATTGGCCCTATCACAGAAGAGGAGAGACGTGAAATCATCACGAAATCATCTTTCTATGAGAAAGAGGCTCCAGTGGTGAGACAACGTGAGGTGGAGGAAAAATCAGAGCCGAAGGTGAAGGAAGAACCGAAAGTGGAAGATAAGAGTTCGGAACTATTGGCTGAGGTTGAGAGCATTGTGTCTGAGATGCAGACGAAGGTGGATGGGATCACAGAGTTGAAGAATAAGATCACAGAAATGAGATCTGTGACAGAAGATGCAACTGAAGCGAAAGATACAATCAAACCTTATTTGTCTGAGGCAAAGAAACTAAAGGATGATGCTAACGGTTTGTATAAGAATGTTGTAAAAACAGTTGGCGCATCTACGGACAAGAATTTGACTTCATTGTTAAAGAAGGGAGAGAAGAAGTACGATGATGCAGAAAAGGCTCTCGACAAGCTGAAAGCAGAGTATGACGCTGTATTCAAAAAGTTGTCGGAACTCGAGAAGAAGGAAAAGAAAGAGGATGAGAAGAAGAAAAAATGGTGGTATAACTTGTTTATTTCTATACTTCACATATTCGTGCCGTCTTCAAAGAAGGTGTTGAAGAAAAAACGCTAATAATCAAACAAGATTAAAAGCTGTTTGATTTATAAAAATTGAGACTATAGAGTTTGAGGATTGTTAAGGGCAGAATGCCCTAACTCCCTTCTCTTCTGCGAGTTCGTAAGAACGAGCTGTTATGAAAGTGTTCAGTTTTTGTAAATTAATCATATATAGTAAATTAGAGAATATGGTCTTAAACAATTTCTCAATCAAAAATAGAAATATGAAAAAATTATTGATTTCAGCGTTGATGCTATTGGCTACATTGTCGGCATCCGCACAGTTGATTTCTGCCGCACGTGATAATGATGGTGTGAAATTCGGTGTAAGAGGTTCGTTTGCATTGAGCAATATGAACCAAGAGGCTAATGCTTCAGTGAATCTATTAGATGTAGCTGGCGCTTCAGTCACTTCAAAACAGTTGCCTGCTTTTGCTGTAGGATTTGCGATGAACCTTCCTGTTTTGGAAAGCTTCCACTTCAACATCGAATTGAAGTATGCGATGAAAGGTCAGAAAACTGTAGAAAAGGGAAAGGTGTTAACTATCAATCATGAGGTAGTGTCATTGCAACGTCTCGGCTATTTGGAGTTGCCAATCCAGCCTCAGTTCAGACTTAATTTCAGCGAAAGCTCACATTTGAACGTGAACGTTGGTCCATATCTAGCATTGGCATTGCATGGCCATGTTAAGACAAAAACTCACGTTGAAGGAAAGGATGATGAGATCTCTAAGTTTTATACGTTCACAGGAAAAAGCTTCACAAGAGTTGACGGAGAGAGCAGAACTTGGACAGATCCAGACGACAACTACAAAGATCCATACAGCCGTTTGGATGTAGGTTTGGCATTTGGTGTTGATTATCAGATCGAGAATTTCCACGTAGGAGTATCGTACGACCTTGGTCTAAAGGATATCAATGCTTTTGCTAAGGATATGAACGATGAGGCAGGTTACACTCCAATCAAAAACCGCACTGCATTGTTCACACTCGGATTTGATTTCTAAAAAAGGATTCAATTTTATATTTTAATAGTAGAGACGGGGTTCGCTCCGTCTCTTTTTGTATGGACTATTTTGCATCCCATTTCTAATATGTCATTCTAATTTATTAATTTTGTGCCACGTTAATTACATGAACAATGAATAAGGAAAAATTCGTAGGAATCATTCCTGCAAGATATGCGTCGACGCGTTTCCCTGGCAAACCGTTGGCTTCTATCGGTGGCAAACTGATGATTCAGAGAGTGTATGAGCAGGCATCCAAGGTGCTTGATTTGGTTTACGTCGCAACTGACGACCAGCGTATATATGATGCTGTTGTGGGCTTCGGTGGCAAGGCTATCATGACTAGCGACAAGCATAAAAGCGGCACCGACCGTATTTGTGAGGCTTACGAGAAGAGTGGCTGCAACAGAGAGGTTGTGGTCAACATCCAAGGAGATGAACCGTTCATCATGCCAAGCCAGATCAGCACGGTATGTGATCTTTTCGATTCTCCCGACACTCAGATCGCCACACTTGTCAAACCATTCTCAGCTAACGATTCAATCGCCGATCTTGAAAACCCCAATTCTCCAAAAGTTGTGATCGACGGTGCTGGCAATGCCGTCTACTTCTCTCGCAGCATCATCCCTTATTTGCGTGGAGTGGAGAAATCGGAATGGCTAAAACGTCACACTTTCTTCAAACATATCGGTCTGTACGCCTATAAAGCTGAGGTGCTGAAGCAGGTGACCAAGATGCCTCAGTCGACAAATGAAATCTGCGAAAGTTTGGAACAGCTTCGTTGGATCGACAACGGATTGAAAATCAAGGTTGGCCAGACGGAGACCCAGACAATTGGAATCGATACTCCTGAGGATATGGCAAGAGCGGAAGAATTTCTTAAATCCATTGAAAAATGAACCAGTTAGACCGTTCTGTCTGTCCTCCTATACATGAGATCAACAGCATTGTTGTGCCTGAGGTGGAGACAATCAACCTTAGGAATGGATCGCGTCTCCACTGCATGAATGTCGGCATCGACGAGGTCGTGCGTGTGACTGTGATTGTGGGTGTCGGACTTGATGTGCAAAAAGTGCCGTTGTCTACCCGTATGATGTCGAGTATGCTTTTTGAGGGCACAAAAGACATGACGCAGTCTGAGGTGGCGGAGAAATTCGACTTCTATGGAGCAAGAAAAAGTATTATGCCTGGCATGTATGCCTCTTCATACGACCTTATTTCACTGACAAAACATCTTCCCCAAATTATAGACGTGTTTGTCGATTCTGTCTTCTCTCCAGCTTTGCGTGAGGAGGATTTCAAACGTTTGTCAAAGATTATGAAGACGAACATGAAGGATCTGTCCAAACGAGTGGATTATCTAAGTGATAAAAAACTCGACTACATGCTTTTCGGCAAAACAGCAAGGTCTATCCATCCCGAACAGGAAGATATAGAAAAACTGACGGTGGAGGATTTGCGTAAACTGCATTCCGACTATTTCCATATTGAAAACGTGGAATTTGTTGCGTGTGGAATGATCACGGACGAAGTGAAAAAAGTTTTGGTTGATACGTTTTCTGGCATAGCACCGTCGGGCCGGACACGCAAGACAGACAACCCTTTGATTTTGCCGGAAATGGAAAAGAAATACACATTCCATCATAAGACGGGAGTGCAGGCAGGCGTTTGTATCGGACGCCAGCTGTTTGGCCGGGCAGACAAAGATGAGAAAGGCATGCGTTTCCTGAACACCGTGTTGGGAGGATATTTCGGCAGCCGACTCTCTTCCAATATCCGTGAGGAAAAAGGATACACTTACGGCATCTATTCAGATGTCTCAATCAACAAGCACCATGGTACAATGTGCATTTCCACTCAGTGCGACAACAGATATGTCCAGAAGGTGATCGACGAGACATTCAAGGAGATGGATCTACTTTGTACGGAGAATGTGCCAGACGATGAAATGGAGAGAGTGAAGAATTATTTGCTCGGCACAATGTGCAGCACGTATGGCAACGCACTCGCATGGAACAGTGAGATGATCAGAGCTGTCACATCAGCCAACGGAGGGGATATCTCTCTTGCATATATCAATGAGTTTATCGATTATATACGTTCTGTCTCAGCCGACGATGTGAAGGAAATGGCACAGAAATATTTTGGCAGAGACGATTTCGGAGTCTCGGTAGTGGCAGACAAAGAGAAACTGGATAGATGAAAATCAAAATAATAGTAGACAATTATGCGGCACAGAGCAACGTCTTCGCGGAGCATGGCTTCTCTGCGTTGATTTGCGATGGCGGCAAGAATATTCTTTTCGACACCGCTTCTGGATCTCTGGCACTCCTTCATAATCTTGAATGTTTCAAGGTGGCGACGGAGGAGATCTCTGATGTCGTGTTGAGCCACGGTCATAACGATCACAGCGGTGGCGTGGCGACGATGATGAATCGCAGCCGGGAATGTAGGTTTTGGGCTGGAGATGGTTTTGATGTGGCACGCACAGGCAGACGTGGTGTGGATATAGGGTTGAAACTCACAGTCGAGCAGAAATCAAGGTTCAATATTGTTGACGGAATAGTCAGACTGACTGAGAATGTTTTTGCTGTTTCAGCCAAAGGATGCGAGTTGACAGAATTGTCGCACACAGAAGATTTCTATGTTTTGGCGGAAGACGGCACCAAACCAAACGATTGTTTCAATGACGAAGTATATATAATATGTGTGCATGGAGGAAAAATGAGTGTCGTCACCGGCTGCGCTCATAGGGGAGTGTCGAATATAGTGCGTCATGCGCAACAGCAATTCCGTCTTCCCGTCGACACAATAATAGGAGGATTCCATACACTTCATGATTCCAGAGAGAAGTTGGAGAAACTTGCGTCGGAATTGAAATCCGTGTCGCCACGGCAAATTATCTGCGGACATTGCACAGGAGCAGAGGCATACGCCGAATTGAAAACGATGATGCCAGAGATCGAGATGATGCACACGCAGGTAGGATTGAATGTTTTTTGTGAATAAATGTCGTACATAAAATTTCCCAGACTGACACTTTGGCAGACTTTGTCATATTATGCCACAAAATTGGCATGAAAAAGGCATTGGCATATTTTTTGAATTAATTAATGCGAACGACGATGAGATCGTTCATAACGAAATTTTGAATAATAATAAAAAAAGAATAAAGTCATGGGAAAGATTATCGGAATTGACCTTGGTACAACAAACTCGTGCGTAGCCGTAATGGAAGGTGGCGAAGCAAAAGTTATTCCAAACAGCGAGGGTAAGAGAACAACTCCTTCCGTAGTAGGTTTTTTGGCTGGTGGAGAGAGAAAGATCGGTGACCCTGCAAAGCGTCAGGCGATCACAAACCCAGAAAAGACTATTTTCTCTATCAAGAGATTCATGGGTGAGACATACGACCAGGTGGGCGCTGAGATCGCAAGAGTGCCTTACAAGGTTGTAAGAGGCGACAACAACACTCCACGTGTGGATATCGACGGACGTCTTTACACTCCACAGGAGATTTCAGCAATGATCCTTCAGAAGATGAAGAAGACAGCTGAGGATTTCTTGGGTGAGGAAGTTACAGAAGCCGTTATCACAGTGCCAGCATATTTCAACGACTCACAGCGTCAGGCAACAAAGGAGGCTGGTGAGATCGCTGGTTTGAAAGTTCGTCGTATCGTTAACGAGCCAACAGCGTCAGCATTGGCATACGGTATCGATAAGAAAGACAAGGATATGAAGATTCTTGTGTTCGACTGTGGTGGTGGTACACATGATGTGTCAGTCCTTGAGTTAGGCGACGGTGTGTTTGAGGTAAAGGCAACTGCAGGAGATACTCACCTAGGAGGTGACGACTTCGATGAGAAGGTAATCCAGTGGTTGGTAGATGAGTTTAAGGCAGAGAACTCTGGTTTCGATCTACGTAAGGACCCTATGGCATTGCAGAGATTGAAAGAGGCTGCTGAGAAGGCAAAGATTGAGCTTTCAAACACAACTACATCAGAGATCAACTTGCCTTATATCACAGTTGTAGACGGTGCTCCAAAGCACTTGGTAAGAACATTGTCACGTGCTAAGTTCGAGCAGTTGGTAGACGACTTGGTACAGCGTACAATCGAGCCATGCCGTACAGCATTGCAGAGCGCAGGTTACTCAACATCAGATATCGACGAGGTTATCCTAGTGGGTGGATCTACTCGTATTCCTGCAATTCAGGAGGCTGTAGAGAAATTCTTCGGTAAGGCTCCATCTAAGGGAGTTAACCCAGATGAGGTTGTGGCTCTAGGAGCAGCAATCCAGGGAGGTGTCCTTGGTGGTGATTTGGCCGACGGTGCAGGCGGTGGCGTATTGCTACTTGATGTCACTCCACTTTCTCTAGGTATCGAGACTTACGGCGGTGTGATGACAAAGCTAATCGACGCTAACACAACTATTCCAACTAAGAAGGAGCAGATCTTCTCTACTGCTGCCGACAACCAGACATCTGTAGAGATCAATGTGCTTCAGGGAGAGCGTCCAATGGCAGCACAGAACAAGTCGATCGGACGTTTCCACTTGGACGGAATTCCAGCAGCTCCACGTGGTGTGCCTCAGATTGTAGTGTCGTTCGATATCGATGCTAACGGTATCCTTAATGTAACAGCTCTTGACAAGGCAACAAACAAGGAGCAGAAGATCCGTATCGAGTCGTCATCAGGTTTGTCGAAGGAGGAGATTGAAAGAATGAAGAACGAGGCAACTGCAAACGCAGCAGCCGACCAGAAGGAGAGAGAGCGTGTCGACAAGTTGAACAATGCAGACGCAATGATCTTCCAGGTAGAGAAGCAGCTTAAGGAGATCGGTGATAAGATCCCATCAAGCAAGCGTACTCCAATCGAGACAGCATTGTCAAAACTAAAGGATGCTCACAAGTCACAGGATCTAGCAGGTATTGATGCTTCAATGAAGGAGCTAGAGAATGCACTTCACGCAGCAAGTCAGGATATGTACAACGCACAGCAGCAGGCTGGTGGTGCGCAGGGTGGCGGCTTCAACGGTGGTAACGCCGGCGGTCAGTCTGGTCCTAACAAAGATGACATCACAGATGTTGATTTCGAGGAGGTCAAATAATCTGAGATAATAGACAATAAAAATCCCGCATGATGAAAGTCGTGCGGGATTTTTTGTTTTTGTGATGGGGGAGTAGACTATATTTACAAAATCAATATTGCTTTTTGTCTCCAAACAATAGTTTCAATTGTTTATCAAAATCACTCATTATTTCACGGTCTTGAATGACGCGGAACTTATCGTATTCAGTGAGTGCCTTTTCTACAGCCTGTTCATGAGTCACACGTCCTGCATCTGGAAGTATTGGACGGTTGTTCAAGTCCATATAGCGTTGTATGAGAGTAGACCAATCTGCCATTGTCATCAAAATATGATCCTCTGCTCTTTGTTCGGCAATGTCAATGAAGGCATTGCTCAATCTGTTCAACGAATCTACTTCTTTTTCGCTGAGATAGTTCTTTGCAACGGTGACATCAGACTTTACGACTCTACCATCTGGTGCATTTTTCCATGTGGTCAATCCCATGTGAGGGCGTTCAGCGTCTGCACGGTCATAGATAATTTCGGCAGCGGTCTGTTTTGTTACGGCATAATGCATCATATTCTGTACCGTTTTGAAGAACAATTGTGTTTCTTCAGAATCCTTGTCATAATCGGAGCTGCATTCGCTATATATATCCGTAATCTTCTGATAGTAACGTCGCTCGCTGATACGTATCTCCCGAATGCGGTCGAGCAAATCATCAAAATAGTCTGCCCCGAATACGTTCTTTCCCTTCAGTCGTTCATCATCCAACACAAAGCCTTTGGTAAGGTATTCTTTAAGAACTTGTGTGGCCCAAATACGGAACTGAGTCGCCTCGTAACTATTCACACGATATCCAACAGCAATGACAACATCAAGATTGTACATCATTACCTCTCCAGACCATTTGTCCGAAGGTAACAAAATTTTTTTGTAAGCATCGGACAAATGGAGTTCTCCGCTTTCTTCTATTTGTGAAAGATGGTAACTAATGTTCTGTTGCGTCACTCCAAACAACTCTGCCATTCTCTGCTGAGAAAGCCAAAATGTATTGGTGTCGAAGACGACTTGAACTTGCACATTCCCTCGTCCACTTTTATACATCAAGATGGAAGATTCCATGCTTCTCACGGCTAGATCAGGAGTCATAGTCGCACTGAAGTACTGTTGTGCGGCATTCACCATCTCTTTCTTTTGGTCGGCATTCATAGCAACTGCCATACAAGCAGCACGTGATAGGCGGATACTCGTCACTTCTCTGACAGCCCCACTGCCTAGTTCTGCCATCTCGGAGATTTCCACAAAGTGATCGCTAAGATGGTAGCCCTTCTGTGTAGTCCATGCCTGTGCCTTTGCTATGACACGTTCAAAGTTCCAGTATTTGCCATAGCCCATCACTCGTGCCAGCTTACGCGAGTTCCACCATTCCCTGCCATCCGTATCGACCTCTCTTAACTGCTCGAAAGGAGATTGAAGTTCTGGAATATTGTCGTTATTATTCATGTCGTTATTGTCTTTTGTAACTATCATATTTTCCTTCTATCTGGAATATCAAGAATTCAGCTGTGCTATTTCTTATTTCATTGTGCTAATTTAAGCTTTATTTTCTTAACTCAAGTACTAGGTTGATAAAATGATAGTGTTATATGTCGTGCTGGATTACCCATGATAAAAAGATCCTCCATACATTAGCCTTCCAGTCATAATACACGTGAAATAGAATATGATTAGTGTTAATGAACTGACTATTTTGAGTGTGCGGTCATTCATCATGCTTAATTGCCCTCCAAGAGTTAAAAAATATGGAATAAAAGCTAGTGGAGCAACAAACATCGAAAAAAAATCTAAATATATGCATGCATAATACATCATAACAACAATAAGAATGCCTCCACAAATTGGGAACCACGACCATTTTTTATAATCAGGTTTCATTCCTTTATAGACGATAAAGCAGTGTATTGCTCCCAACAGAATTGTGATAAAAAATTCGGGATGTTTCATAGCATGTATTATGCTTTATATATTATCCGTGATATGTTTGAATCCCTGTTGCCCATATTCCGATAAGCCAACATAGTACATACGCTAAGGTTAGGGTTATTCCGCTAGCCCAACCCGATGTTAATATGGCTGATTGCCATGTAAGAACACTTATAAGTAGAATAATAGCAACTGGTGTGAAATATATGCCAAAAAGCCAAAGGTATAGAAACGCAAAGTACATCATTAGAATAATAGATATACCTCCCACAAATATGGTCGCAAAAAGAGTAAGCCATTTCTTTTTAGGGGTATTCGGCTTCTTTTTACGATAGACAAGATAACAGTTCAGACAACAAAGCAGGAACGCAAGTGCCCCTAATAGCATTATTTCTGTTCTCATATATGGTAATGTATGAATCATTTTTGTTCCCATATTTATCTTTTATTCCCCTCATACCAATAGCTTTGCTCGATGCCTTTGATGATGACTTCACGATCTTCTGTGTCTGATGTCAGATTCTGACTGAGCAGATAGCGGATTTCAAGGTCGTTGATAGTGGAGCGTTCCATTGCTTGAATAATCATCCATGATATAAGGAGATTCCAGATATTTCCGGACCTGCGAATATTCCGACTATCCAAAACAACACATATACTATGATTAGTAATATGGAACATAGAATTTTGAGACCTGCCCCTGGTTTCAATATGGCTAACTGAATTAATAGAGCAAAACCAAGAGGTATTAGAGCAATAGGTGAAATAATAAGTGAGAAAAAATTCATTTTCGTGTATGCATAGTACATCATTAGAACGATTAGTATGCCACTCACAAATATGCCTGCAAAAAGAGTAATCAATTCCTTTTGGGTGGTGCCTGGTCTCATATTCCTTTTGACTACATAACAGTCAAAAAAATAGAATATGAATGTTATTAATCCCAAAATTATTAATTCTTCCATTGTGGTCTCAAATTTAAGATATGGCATGGAATCTGACTGGATTCCATGCCATTATTCTTAAATCTTTATTTCTTCTTTTTCTTCATCATCGCCTTCTTCTTTGCAAGTTTGGCTGCTTTGGCTGCCGCCGCCGCCTCAGCTGCTGCTTTCTCTGCCTCTTCAGCTTTCAGCACGTTGATTTTGTCTTGAAGTGGCTCGAAGTAGTATTCTTCTGCCTGGAAGAAACAAGCCTTGCAGTTGGATGCCTCAATCTCTTTCTTGATCTGCTCTGCGATTGGCTCTTTCTCTTTTGGATCGCCCTCAAGCAGTTTCTCACACTTGCCTTTGAACACTTTGTCGAAATATGCCTCCTCGTAGCGGTCTTTCAGGTCGGACACGTTAGTCTCCCACTTTGTGTCTTCCACCAATGCCTCAGCACTGTTGATGGCGTTGAAGTTGGCGATTATCTTCTCTGTCGACGAGATTGTGTCCGCGTCTTTCTCCATCACCATCACATAGACGAGTTTTTCGATTCTGTCGAGCTCCTTGCCATCTTTCAGATTGTTTTTGGCTGCTGCCTGCACATCGTTGTAGTGAGACTTGAATCTGTTTTCATATAGGAACTCTTTCTTCAGGTTTTTCATCATGATCGTGTTGAGCAGCTCGGAGTAGTTGTAGATGATAGCGGATGGATTGATGTTTGTCATTCCTTTTGCCTTGTTCTCCTTGTAGCTCTTCACTTCCTTGTCTAAAGCAAGGTATTCTTTCAAAAGCTCATTCAGATCATCTTCCTGAGTGAAGACGTCGTCGCTGATAAGATGTGCTGCATGCAGGTTACGTGTCTTCACGATTCTGTCGTCGACGTAAGAGTCGTTGATCTGGTTAGGCTTGCGCACACTTGGTTTGTGGCTGCTCTTATAGTTGACAGCCACGATGATAGGGGCAGTCTTGTTAGCGACATTCTTTCTGATAGTGGCGTAGTCGATGTTCGCATTGTCGTCGACGCATTTCTTCAAAGCCGCGTTAGAGAAATTACGTTCGATGTCTTGATTGCTTGGGGCAAACTGGTATAGGCAGATTGAGTAGACTTTGCGGTCGACGTCAAGTTCGTTGAAAAGCGAAACTGTGGAATTGAACACATACTGACGCTCTTTGGTCTTGCTTTCAAGAAGTTTGCCATACTCCTCCGACACTTTGTTCATTGCCGAGTAGTCGTTGTTGACCTTGCCGACGTTGGAAAGCTGGCGGCACACGAAATCAGTGATACGTTGTGGTTGCTCCACATTTATAGCCTCAGCGTAGAATTTCATCTCCACAGGGTTGGTGCCGAATGCGTTTAGCGGGATATTGTCTGCGATTCGGATTTTGCCCTGAGTGTTTGCCTTGTTGACCGACAACTCTTTGTTTACAAGCTCCACCGTCAAATTATAGAGAGGATATCTCACATCTTGGGCGACGGTAGTGCTTGTCATTTGGCCGGAGATGAAAACGTTTTTGATTTTGTCTTTTTCCTTACGGCTAGTGTAAATTGTCTCAAGCTGACCTTTGAAAGCTTCGGGGTTAAGGAGGTAAATGTCAGTAGTCAGCATTAGCCAGCCATCTTCAGCGGAAAATTTCTGTTCGCCTTTGATTTCTCCGATCTGTTCGCATTTTAGTGTCAGTTGCTGCTCTTGCGCATTGGAAACGACTGCGCAGAACATATATGAAAGCGCTACAATCGCTGTCTTTATTTTTTTCATCTGATTTTATTTTTGAAAGTTCACGATTCTTTGTTTCAACAAAAATAAGAATAAAAACTGAAACGTGAAAAAGAACGATGTTAATAATGAAAAAGATTCTTTATGCAGTAAAGCGGTATAAACAGTGGAGGACAATGCCGTCGCACCTCTAACGACCGATTATTGCCTATTATTTGACAAAGTTTTATGACTAATTTGCCAAAAGGAAGTCTATTGTTCGCATAAATATGCCAAAATGAGGATATTGGGGTGCATTAAACTGAAATAATATTCATAATATTTTTGAATTGCTTACATTTTGACTAACTTTGCACGCTGAAGGTAGAAATTTGAAAAAAATAAAGTAACTAAATAATATGGCAGACAACTTGAAAGTAGAAGAATTGGATCAAGTGGTGGTTCGATTCTCAGGCGACTCCGGAGACGGAATGCAGCTTGCTGGAAATATTTTTTCCACTATCTCGGCCACTGTAGGTAATGGTATTTGTACATTCCCTGACTACCCAGCAGATATTCGTGCCCCACAGGGTTCTTTGACTGGTGTATCTGGATTCCAGGTAAGTATCGCAGCAGATAAGGCCTTCACTCCTGGAGACAAGTGTGATGTTTTGGTAGCAATGAACCCTGCAGCCCTAAAGACTCAGTATAAGTTCTGTAAGCCAACATCATCTATCATCATCGACGTCGACAGCTTCAAGAAAGCGGATCTAGAGAAAGCTCAGTTTGAGGCAACAGACGCAGCTGGAGCAATTGCAGAGATGGGCATCAAGCAGGATGTAATCGAGGTTCCTGTGACATCAATGGTAAAGGATGTGCTTGCTGATTCAGGTATGGATCCAAAGGCTATGCTTAAGTGTAGAAATATGCTTGCTCTTGGTCTTGTTTGCTACATCTTCAACCGTGATCTATCTATCGCAGAGAAGTTCCTTCGCGAAAAATTCGCTAAGAAGCCAGCTATTGCGGAGAACAACATCAAGGTTATCCACGCAGGTTACGACTTCGGTGCCAACACACATGCATCAGTAAGCCATACATATAATGTAGTGTCAAAGCAGACTCCTGCAAAGAAGGGTCGCTACATGGACATCAACGGAAACAAGGCAACTGCATACGGTCTTATCGCTGCAGCAGAGAAGGCAGGTCTTCGCCTATACCTTGGTTCTTACCCTATCACTCCAGCAACAGATGTTCTTCACGAACTTTCAAAGCACAAGTCTCTTGGTGTGACAACAGTTCAGTGTGAGGATGAGATCGCTGGATGTGCATCAGCTCTTGGAGCTTCATTCGCGGGTGCTCTAGGTGTGACTTCAACATCAGGTCCTGGTATCTGTTTGAAGAGTGAGGCTATGAACCTTGCAGTTATCATGGAGCTTCCATTGGTTGTCATCGACGTACAGCGTGGTGGTCCTGCAACAGGTCTTCCAACAAAGTCGGAGCAGACAGACCTTCTACAGTGTTTGTTCGGACGTAACGGTGAGACTCCAATGCCAGTCATCGCTGCTACAAGCCCAGCAGACTGTTTCGAATCTGCTTACGCTGCATGTAAGATCGCTCTTGAGCACATGACTCCAGTCGTATTCATGAGCGACGCATATATCGCAAACGGTTCAGAGGCATTCAAGCTTCCAAACCTTGCTGAGTATCCAGCAATCAACCCTCCATACGTTCCTGAATCAATGAAGGGAACATGGACTCCATACATGAGAGATGAGAGAGACGTAAGATACTGGGCTGTTCCAGGTCGTGAGGGATTCGCACACATCCTTGGTGGACTAGAGAAGGACAGCAAGACAGGTGCTATCTCAACAAATCCAGAGAACCACGATTTGATGTGCCGTCTACGTCAGAGCAAGATTGATAAGATCCAAGTTCCAGATGTAGAGGTAGAGGGCGACAAGGATGATGCTGATCTTTTGATCGTAGGCTTCGGTGGCACTTACGGACACCTACACGCAGCTATGGATGAGATGCGTGCTGCAGGAAAGAAGGTTGCTCTTGCACACTTCCGTTACATAAACCCATTGCCAAAGAACACAGCTGAGGTGATGAAGAAATACAAGAAGGTAGTTGTAGCTGAGCAGAACCTTGGTCAGTTCGCTGCATTCCTTCGTATGAAGGTTGACGGTTTCGCACCAGCACAGTTCAATGAGGTTAAGGGTCAGCCATTCGTAGTTAGCGAGTTGGTTGCCGCATTTAATAAATTAATCTAATTAATTAAGAATTAATGGGAAGAAAAATTAATTCTTAACTCTTAATTTAGTAAAAAAATGAGCGAATACACAGCTAAAGATTATAAGAAAGGACAGCCACGTTGGTGTCCAGGATGCGGTGACCACTTCTTCTTGGCGTCGCTTCACAAGGCAATGGCAGAGATTGGCGTTGCTCCACATAATGTCGCAGTTATCTCTGGTATCGGATGTTCAAGCCGTTTGCCACACTATATGGCGACTTACGGTATGAACACAATCCACGGTCGTGCCGCTGCAATCGCAACAGGATGTAAGGTTTCTAACCCTAACCTAAGCGTATGGCAGATAAGTGGCGACGGTGATGGTCTTGCAATCGGTGGTAACCACTTCATCCACGCCAACCGTCGTAACATCGACCTAAAGATGATCCTTCTTAACAACCGTATCTATGGTTTGACTAAGGGTCAGTATTCACCAACTTCACCAAGAGGTTTCGTCAGCAAGTCGTCTCCTTACGGTACAGTTGAGGATCCATTCCGTCCTGCTGAGCTTTGCTTCGGTGCAAGAGGTCACTTCTTCGCACGTGCAGTTGCCACAGACGCAGAGGGTACAGTGAATATTCTAAAGTCAGCTCACGCTCACAAGGGTGCGGCTGTTTGTGAGATCCTTCAGAACTGTGTCATCTTCAACGATGGTACACACGAGGCGGTTTACACTAAGGAAGGTCGCGCAAAGAACGCTATCTACTTGAAGCATGGAGAGAAGATGGTATTCGGAGAGAATAACGAGTTCGGTCTTGTTCAGGAAGGTTTCGGTGTTAAGGTTGTGACTATCGGTCAGGACGGATACACGATGGACGATGTTCTTGTCCACGATGCACACTGCGAGGACAACACACTTCAGCTAAAGCTTGCTATGATGGAGTATCCAGTAGCACTTGGTGTGATTCGTGATGTTGAGGCTCCAACTTACGACGATGCTGTAAACGCACAGATCGAGGAGGTTAAGGCAGCTAAGAAGTACCACAATTTCGCAGAGCTTCTTGAGACTAACGACACTTGGGAGGTTAAGTAATTAACTGACTGATATAGTTTCAGAATATGAACGGATGGGTATAATTATACTCATCCGTTTGTTATTTACAACCAATTGTATATCTTTGCAATGAATTTATAATTTAATAGTAATAAATACAAAAAAATAGTAATTATGGCAATCGCAATTAGACCAATACCGGTTCTTAAGGGTACCACGGCAGAACGATTTGAGGAAATGGTGGAAAACAACAAGCGAGTTGCATTTACTGATATTCCAGACAATATGCGTCAGGCAGTTCATGCAATGCAAGAGAGATCTAGAAATGTTGTTATCAAAATGCCAAAGCGTTAATATGTCCAGTTATCCGTATGATATCAATGAACAATGCTTGATTGTTCGACTTACACCAGAATTGGCAACATTGCCTTTTGAATGTGGAAATACTGATGGTGATAAGGATTTAGAGGACTTTTTCCACAATCAGGCGATACATTTTTCTAAAGAAAGACTAGGTCAGACTTATTGTTTGATAGATAATAATGGGGAAGTAGCAGAGCTTGTGGCTTTTTTTACTGTGTCTAATGATAGTATAAAGACTACTTTTATACCTAAGAAAGCGGTAAATAAGATAGAACGAAAATTCCAGGGCGAAAACATCTTCATACATATCCTGCAGTACTTTTAGGAAGACTTGGCGTAAATAAGAAGTATCAGGGACGAGAATATTTTATCGGTCAGCAAATAATCAACTACATAAAGATTTGGTTTTCTGAAGATGATAACAAAACTGGTTGTCGTTTTCTTGTCGTTGATGCTTATAACAAGCAAAATGTACTTGATTTTTATGAACGAAATAAGTTCAAATTTCTATACGCAGATGAGGAGACGGAACGTACAGAACAACATATTCCAAATGATGCCGAAACTATTTATACGCGTCATATGTTTCTAGATTTGCTTCATACTGAGGTCCTTATTAGACCTATTGTATAAGTTTTAGGATATGAACGGATGGGTATAATTATACTCATCCGTTTGTTATTTAACGTAAAATCGACTAAATAAAAATAGGAGTATGTCATAAATGAGGATTGTTAAGGATCCATGTTTGATTGATATTGGCCCTAACCCTTCCCCACGTGCGAGCCGTAGGCGAGCACATAAATTTAATAAAACCACAGAGACTCAAAGTTTACAGAGAAAGACTACGTCTTTTTGTGAGAAAAAGAGGTGAAAAATTCGTCAGAAATCTTATTTTTTGCTGATAAATTTTATCTCAGCCCTTCTATTCCATTCATGTTCGGCTTCTGTCTTTGCATCTTTAATATATGGCTCGTGATTGCGTCTACCTACAGCAACAAGCATGGCGTCAGGAATGCAATAATTTTCAATTAGATATTGCCGAATGTACTCAGCTCGCTTAACATCCAATTTTATACTATACATGTCACTTGCTCGCATATCTAAATGCCCAGAAATCTCAAACAGACTGTCGGGATATGATTTTATGAATTCCGCAAGTTCATCAAACTGTGCTTCATATTCAGGTCTCATTGGAGAATTAAAGTTAAAGAAATATAGACACCATTTGAATCCATCCTCGGCAAAAGTGGGGAAGGAGAGTGTCAGTGCCAATATGATGGATGCAAAATGTTTCATAATTTGTTAGAATAAATCTGCATTTAAGATTTCATCAATATATTCCATCATATATAACGGGATGTTATATAATCCGTCGCGTATTTCTGATGGCATTAACGATGTGCGAACCTTAACGTCGCATGAATATTTTTCACAAAAATTGAAAAAACTACGGCTCTTCACATTGGTAGAACTTTTTACTTCAATGGGAATTATTAGGTTTTTCTTTTGCATAAGAAAGTCTATCTCCATTGTTGAATTGTCGTTTGTCCAATAAAACAAAGAAATCTCGTCATGCAAAGAAAGAGTTTGAAATATAAACTGTTCTGCCAAAGCTCCTTTGAATTCCTCAAATATACGATTGCCTTGCATCAAAGAAAGTGAGTCTAAACCAGACATTCTGCATAGCAAACCACAGTCAATAAAGAAGAGTTTGAACACAGAGTTGTCTTCGTATGCTTTCAATGGTAGTTTTGGAACAGAAACTCTACAAACTTTTTTGACTAATCCGCAAAGGCATAGCCATTCCAAAGCACTTTCGTACTCTCTTGCTCTGGCTGTACTTTTCACCAATTTATAGCTGAATTTCTTATTCTCCTTGCTCAACTGATATGGTATACTGTCGAAAATCTGTTCAACTTTAGTGATATTAAAACTTTCGATGTATTTGGAGAAGTCGTTTCTATAACCAGTAAGAATTTGTGTTTGTATTTTCTGTACATTATCAAAGTCGTGTTTGGAAACAAATTCTGCCACTGCTTCTGGCATGCCTCCGACAAACAGATATTGCTTAAACAATGACGTTAGTTTTTCTGCAAATGCATTGACTAATCCATAGTTACGGTTTTTCAACACATCAGCAAGCTGATTCTCTCCGTTTGCCCATAAGAATTCTATGAAACTCATTGGTTTCAGGTTCAGAAATTCCACCTGCCCAACAGGAAAAGATATGTTTCTTTTTCTGACTGCGACTCCGAGCAAACTACCTGCAGCCATTACATGAAGGCCTTTGATATTTTCGTTAAAGAATTTCAAGGAGCCCAATGCTCTCTCACATTCTTGTATTTCGTCGAGGATAATAAGCGTTTTTCCTTTTGTGATTTTTTCTTTACATAAAGTTTCAAGTCCTAAAAGTAGGTTTTCGGTGTTGTATGTTTGCTCAAAAAGAATCTTTGCCTCTATACTGTCATTAAAACTCACATATAGGAAGTTGTCAAAGCAGCGTCGACCAAATTCCTTCATTATCCATGTCTTGCCAACTTGACGTGCTCCCTGCAAAATCAAAGGTTTGAAATTATTCTTGTTTTTCCAATCTTCAAGTTTTCTAAGTATCGACCTTTCCATATTTCCTTCCCTATGTTATAACGTTGCAAAAATAATACAAAAAAGTCTCTAATCACATTTTCTTCATATTTTTTGTGATTACAATCACATTTTCTTCGCATTTTTTGTGGCTGCAATCACATTTCTTTCAATTGAACAGGCTGTCCATCTTCAGCCTCAACAACTGAGTTTCGCAAAGAAGTTTGATAAATTCTTTTGCAGAACGTTTGAAATAGGAATTTTTCAGGATCAGGAATGCACCCTCCATTGTGTTTCCGGCGACGTCGATAGGGACTGCCACAACATCAGGCCTTGTCTTGGTGGAAAGTCCCGACAAAATGGATATCATTTCTCCATACGACACAAGCATCAATATTGGAGTGATTTCATTGATCACAATTTTTGGCTTTAGTTCGACGGGGTTTGTCTTCAACACTCTGTCGATCATATTGCGTGCCTGTGTCCCCTCTGCCGGAAGAATAAGCGGGTATTCAGCAATCTCTTCTAATGTGATGCTTCTTTTTTTGGCCAGGACGTGGTCTTTGGCAACAATCGCGCAGAGTTTGTCTTCAAACAGATTGTGAGACTCTATCTGCTCGGCGATGGTCTCTGGCTTGAATGCAAGCATGACATCGATCTCCTTGCGGAAAAGCATATTCTGCAATTCGTCGTTTGTCTTATAGAATATGTTGAGCTTTATATTGGGGAATTTTTTCACAAAGATATTTAGCGTGTCCGACGTCAGAATGCGAAACGAGTGTGTCACTCCTATATTAAGTGTTCCGCATTTCATATTCATAAGGTCATTCATCTTGTAGACGCAATTGTCAGCATCTTCTATTGTTCTCTTGGCATACGGAAGCAATGCGTCTCCTGCTTCTGTCAATCCCACATTGTGATTGTCTCTATGAAACAGAGCCGCTCCAAGTTCGTCTTCCAATTTCTTCAAACTCTGAGAAAGGGCACTTTGCGTAGTGTAAAGTTCTTTTGCTGCCAACGAAAAATTGCAAGTCTCTGCAATTTTGACGAATGCTCTCAATTGTCTTAGTTCCATGTCATCTAATAATCTTCGGATTGCAAATTTAGTGCTTTTCATATTCATTGTGTTTATTGTGTGTATTAAATCTGCTAATTGTGGCTATTAGATAAAAATATCATCAGTGAGTTTTGCTTATTACACCTATCAATAAAACTCATAACAAAATCTGAAATCGCATCCAAAACGGCTCTACTTTTGCAAACGTTGGTTCAATGATGTGTGGAACGCAAACGGGTCCACCTCATCATAAACAATTAAGAAGAATAAAAACATTAATAAAATAAAAAGAAAAATGGTTTCATTATTAGTTGTAATTGCATCTCTGTTTGTTTGGAGAGCTTCGTCGAAAGTTTCTGAGTGTGGAAGAAATGATGGTTTTGTTATTGACGGGGATTCCGTAGATGTCGTTTCATCTAATGAATACAAGTCTTATATCGAACCGTCGACAACATCAAAATTCCATTACAAGTATTATGGACTATTCTTGGCTGACTAATTTGTTCACCAGCAACGACTCTGTTGCCCACATAGCCTTGCTTTACGCGATTGTGATATCGGTCGGTATCTATCTTGGTAAGATCAAGGTTATGGGCATCTCTTTGGGTGTCACTTTTGTCTTGTTCGCAGGAATTCTGGCTGGACACTTTAAGTTTACAGCTCCTGTGAGCATACTCACTTTCGTACAGGACTTTGGCTTGATTCTGTTTGTGTTTATGATCGGACTGCAGGCTGGTCCTGGATTTTTCAACAGTTTCAAAAAGGGTGGGGTGGCTATGAACAAGCTTGCCATGTTGACGGTATTGCTCAATGTGGCTGTGATGTTCGGATGCTATTACTGTTTTTTCGACACGACAGACGAGAACAATTTGCCGATGCTGGTCGGCACGTTGTTTGGAGCGGTCACCAACACACCCGGACTTGGTGCTGCGAGTGAGGCTCTCAACACCGTCTTCTCTGATGGAAATGCTCCTTTGATCGCCAACGGATATGCGTGCGCTTATCCGTTGGGTGTGGTGGGAATCATTCTGGCGACAATTGCCATACGATTTATCACTAAAACTGATTTGGCTCAGGCGGAAAAAGAGTTGGATTCAGATTGTGAGGAGACGGAATTAAAACCGGAAAAACAATGCATCATTTTGAAAAACAACAATTTTGATGCTAAAACATTGAAAGAGTTGCGTCATACATTGGATAAGGAGTTTGTTTGCTCTCGTCTGCTTCATGATGGTGAGATGATTTCTCCGTGTGGATCGACAAAAATATTCTTAGGAGATGTGCTTTTCATAGTCAGTATGGAGAGTGAGGCGGATGCACTTGTCACTATTCTCGGAGAAAAATGTGAGATGGATTGGGATGATGTAGGCGAAGGCAAACTGATTTCCAAAAGTGTGGTGGTTACGAATCCTAAGATTAATGGACGAACATTAAGAAAACTGCATCTCAACAGGTTGTATGAGGTAAACGTGACTCGCATCAATCGTGGAGGAATCGTCTTGTTCGCGTCTCCTTCGCTTGAATTGAAGGTGGGTGATAAGGTGAGAGTCGTAGGCCGTGAGGATGCAGTTGAGAGAGTCCGCAAACTGTTTGGCGATTGTGTCAAGACTCTTCATGCACCAAATCTTGCCACAATATTCATCGGTATTTTCGTAGGAATCATGTTTGGAAGCATTCCGATCTCCATTCCGTCGATGCCAGTGCCATTGAAACTTGGAATAGCTGGCGGACCGTTGATTATAGCGCTTCTGATCGGACGTTTCGGCCATAAGGTCGGACTTGTGACATACACCACGACATCTGCCAATTTGATGCTTAGGGAAATCGGACTTGTCCTTTTCCTTGCCTCGGTAGGAATAAAAGCGGGCGCAAGTTTTGTGGAGACGGTGGTGGCTGGCGACGGTGCTCTATATGTGTTGAGCGGATTGCTTATCACTGTGATCCCTATATTGATTGTAGGCACAATAGCAAGGCTATACTACAAATTAAATTATTATACTTTAATGGGAATGATTGCTGGATCTTATACTGATCCTCCAGCTTTGGCTTATGCCAACAGCGTATGTACGAAGGACGCTCCGGCAGTTGGTTATTCCACCGTATATCCATTATCGATGTTTCTTAGAATTTTAACAGCACAGCTTATTGTGCTATTTGCTTGTGGGTAACCATAAAACAGTTTTTTGATATTTTATAAGAGGCGAGGGTTGTGAAATCTTCGCCTTTTAAAATATAAAGACGGAGATTTCCCCGTCTTTACAATTTAGCATTCCGCATTTATAATTCCTAAATTTATTGCTTTTCTCTTCCAAACAACTTTCCCAATACCGCACCGCTGCATCCTCCTATGATATGACCGAAATGGGAGACATTATCTGCGACGAATATTCCATCCATCACCTCTTTGCCGATATAGCAGATGAAGACGAGGATGAAGGTGAATGGTATCTCTCCAGACTTACACATTGTGAGCGACGACATGATGATGCACATGAACACGATTCCTGATGCTCCCACAATTCCAGTCGGCAAAAACAAAGCGTTTAGAATGGCTGTGATGAATGCTGTTGTGAAGATCATTCCAATCAGAGATAAACTTCCGTATTTCTCTTCCAAAAGAGGCATTAGCAGAAGCAGATAAATCGCGTTGCCGAAAAAGTGGCTGAAATTCGCGTGGCAGAAGATATGTGTGAAATAGCCCATAAGAATCATCGGATTCGCCGACAAAACAGGTTTGCAACTAAATATATTGTTCACAACACCAAGTGTCAGGTAGTTGCCGATTGTCGCCGCCAACATCAGTACCAAGAATGTTATGGTGACTGGAGCGTTGAATGTCACTTTTATTCTGCTCATATCTGTTTTTGATTTTGTTGATGCAAACTTACAATAAATTTTGGAATGCGGAATATTACCTATGCATTTAATTGGAAAATTGTGTCTGAGACGGGGTCCATATGTATGCGTAAAAATCAAGAAACTGGAATGATTTAATGTTTGGTTTCCCAAATAAATTAAACTTCAGATGTAAAAAACATTAAAAATATTGTTTAAGAAACTAAAGATTTTTTAACTTTGTAAGCGATAAGGATATAGATGATGAATTTAAGCAAAAACAGAATATAATTCTAATTCTGACTTTATAAGATTGAAGATAAACCCTATCTGTGCTCATTTTGACAGTGCGTTGGAGATTTGGAATTTAATAAAGCACGGAAAAAAGGTGGACGCTATAAAGTTCATAGAGGATTGGAAGCAGGTGAAAAAAATAAAGTAAAATGAGAAAACGCTTATTTATATGTATTAGTCTTTGTGCAACACTTTCCGCACAAACCGTCCATTTCGTCTACGACAATGCGGGAAATCGTACCGCAAGGTACATCGATATGTCTTATGATCGCGATGGAGGAGTCGTTAATGAAGAGGATGAATCTGGAAGAGAGATAAAGGATTCGTTGGAGTCGAATCCAATTCATATTTATCCTAATCCTACCGACGGACACCTTAGCGTTAGGATAGACAGTTTGAAAAAAGACCAGAGTGCATATGCTCTACTTATTGATACATACGGAAAAAACATTGTTTACCAATACGCAGACAAAAATGATGTCACTATTGATTTTTCCGATAGAGATCCAGGAATATACATTTTGCGAATAGAGATTGACAATCTCAGCACGGAATGGAAAATAATAAAAAAATAAGAAGATGTTTCAGAAAGTCCTTTTATTGGTGTGGTTCTTATTATCTACATCCGTTTGTTTCTCTGTTGCACAGAATCCGTCTGCTCAACCAGAAGACGGGGATAGTTCTATTCCAGACATTGGAAAAGGTCTTTATATGACTCCAGACGGCACCCTCACAGACGACAAGACTCAAGGTGTTGTGTTTGGCAAAATAGGAAGTGTCCTCAACGTCAGTGCAATTGGTTCCTTGATGTATCAAATTCCGATAGAAGTGCCATCTGGAGTCAATGGGATGAATCCGAGTATACAGCTTGTCTATAATTCACAGGCAGGCAACGGAATTGCTGGATACGGATTTAATCTTTCTTGTGTGTCGTCAATATACAGAGCTAGAAAGAACCTTTTTTCTGATGGAAAGCCGGACGCAATCCATTTGACGGACGAGGACAATGTTGAGTTGGATGGAGCAAGACTTATATTGACATCCGGAAATAATTTGGCTGACGGCTCGAAGTACCGCACTCAAGAAGAAACGTACTGTGACATAACATTTCACAGTGGAGACGACAAGGATGGCCCTTACTTCAGTGTTGTGACAAAAGAGGGTATCACGATGGTCTATGGAGCGTCGGGCGATGCAAGAGTAGAATCTCAGACATCCGGTGTGCCGTTGATTTGGCTTTTGACAAAAGTGACGGATCAAAATGGAAACTACATGTCATATGAGTATGGATTGGACGATGAGAATGGCGAGTTTTGGTTGTCCAAGATACTCTACACTGGCAACGAGAATGCCAAAGTTGCACCTACTTGTGCCGTGGATTTCACCTACGACTCCGACCGAAAGGACTCAAGACTGCAATTCACAGCAGGCTCTAAATTGTCATCGACAAAACTGTTGAGAACCGTCGAAGTGAAGGCAAACGGCAAACTTCTTAAAACATATACACTGTCTTACTTTTTTGACGGCTTTTACAACAAATTGAAATCCATTACTTTATCCAACGATAATGAGGAGAGTTTAGCTCCAATTGTCCTAAACTGGAGTAGTATGGACAAAATCAGCGAATCTGCTCATAAAATTGAGAAGTCCGTCTTCGTCCCATTTGCAGAGGATGACGATTGTTATGATGAATATAGTGTTTTGGTGGATGATTTCAACAATGACGGAATTTCCGATTTCATAAAAACCAACTCAGACCTTCCTACGGGATTTTCTGCTATTGAAGGTGTAATTGTTGAATGGAATCTGTATTTGTCGAGGAAGACGGAATCAGGAGTCATGTACGAAAAGGCAATGGAAGTGCCAATGGATTATTTTATAGGTGCATTGTTGCTTCATTCTTTGGACATTAATAAAGACGGAAAGAAAGACCTGATTGAAGTCAAAAGATCTGGTTCGTATTATTGGGTAGATGTCCTTCTGAACGATGGAGAAGGAACGTTCATCAGGCAAAATTTTGAGACGGAGATCGTCCTTACAGACTCTGACCAATCGCAGCTTGAATTCAATGATTTTGACGGTGATGGATTCGTAGAGATGTTGGTGTTGCACAAAGAAGAGACAGAGACGTACGAAGATGTGGACTTCGCCGACTTGTACAAGATAGACATTGAAGGCAAACTGTTTTCTAAAATATCCTCGTTGTCATATAAAAGTCGGTATTTAACGGTGGACTCCAGATATTCCGTAACAGATCTGAATGGAAACGGACTGCCAGAGATTTATAATAGAGCCTCTCATGAGGCATTTGAGTTCGACTCCAATACAAAAAACTTTGAAAAAATAGACTTTGAGGAGATACCGTTATACTTGGATATGGATGCCGGAGCCGACTTCGTTGACATCAATGGCGACGGATATACGGACGTTATTGCAGTTTCCCAATATGAAAACAAATGGAAAATCATGCTGTCGACTGGAACTGGGTTTGTGGAAATACCATGTCCTCTCAAAATGGAGTGCGAAAAAAACAGTCCATATGTGGTAGATTGTATTGCTAAAGGCAAACGTTTTTATGCGGACTACAATAATGACGGAACTCTCGACATTTTGGAAATTATCAATGATGAACTGACTTTCCATTATTTCACAGGCAGTGGATTTGTCTCAAAAAAATATTCGCAGAATGAGTTGCCAGACATTTTGACGAACAAACTGTACTACAACAAACATATACCGTTTTATGACATCTCTGGCGACGGAATAACGGATCTTATTTCGCTTTCAAAAAATGGGCTTGACGTTCATTCTGTCCACACACCAGAAATTGGCCGATACTTGTCTCAAATCAACGACGGACTTTTGTCGATCCATACGGTGGATTATAAGACTCTGTCTGATCCAGTTTCCTACCAGTCCGGTCAAAATGAGAGATCTTCCGAGGTGACGCAGCTTTGCATCCCTATCCATGTTGTTAGTCAGGTAACGACTGAATCAGGAAATTATGAAAGCACGGAAAGATATTATTACAAAGGTTTGAGATTCCATCAAGAAAAGGGAATATTGGGCTTTGAAGAGTTCACGCAAGACAACGAGACACTCAACAAAAGGAAGACAATCAAGTATGGCTACGACACCATCTTGTTCAATCCTCACCCTGTGGAAGAAACAACTTTCACCTCCGCCACAGGCAGACAGATAGAGAATGTCGTTTTTGAGCATAAGACAGAAAATCTAGGTTCAAAGTCGGGGAAGCGGTGTTTCAAATACGTGGCAAAGAAATCAGTCACAAACTGTTTGACAGGCAGAACAACTATTATCGAAGCGTCGGACTACGAGGATGGAAATCCTCAAAAAATAACCACCACGCAAGGAAATGTTGTCGAGGAAAAGACCATGACATACGAGAGAAAAGGATCATGGTGCAAAAACAGGGTGAGCAGCTTGACGACCAAAATGATTGCTGACGGCCAGGAACAAGTGCGTAAGGTGTTGTCTTTTTATGACGACAGGGGCAACCAGACGAAAGAGATTGCCGATCCGGACGACGAAAATGAATTTGTTACAGAATACAAGAACATCAACCATTTCGGACAGGCTCTTTTGGTTGAGCGTTCGGCAAACGGTACAACACGTCGCTCTGAATTTGAATACTGTCCTTCGGGAAGGTTCATGACTGCCAAGACGGATGAAATGGGCGACAGATATGAGTATGATTGGGATGAGAACACCGGTTTGTTGAAGAGTAAGACGGATCGTAAAGGAACAGTCCGCTTCTCCTATGACGGATTTGGCAATCTGACGGAGACTAATTTTGCAGACGGAATAACAGAGACAAGCGTTACAAGATGGGCAACGCAAGAAAACAGTCTGGGAGCAAAATATTACACCTATCACGTTAAATCGGGAAGTGCCCCCGTCGTCACGTGGTATGACAATGTTGGCAATGAGGTGCTTAAAGAGACATTCGGACTGAATAACAAAAAAATCAGTGTCTTTACACAATATAATTCGGATGGAACGAAAAGCAGAGTGTCTGCACCTACATTCTCCTCAGATCCGCAAAGCTGGGCGACTGTGTATTCTTATGATGAATACGGAAGAGTCACCAGTCTGATAACACCAGCTGGAAAAAGCACTACCAAATATGAGAAGTCTTCCACCACGACAGTGTCGCCGGAAGGAAGAAAGAAAATGAGCTATGATGCTTCTGGAAGGATTGTCAGCATAGAGACAAACGGCAAATCAGTAAATTACGAGTATTATCCATCAGGAAAGATTAAGACCTCCACTCCTGAGGGTGGCACCTCTATCAGCGTCGAGTATGACTTGCAGGGAAGACGCACAAGACTGACTGATCCAGACGGTGGAGTACAGGAGAACAAATATAACGGTTTTGGCGAACTGCTGTGGTCGGGGCAGAGTGTTCATAAAAAAGGAGACACCATAGCCACAGAATACTCATACGCCGAAAACGGCTTGCTGCTTAGCAAGACGACAAACGGAAAGACAACCAACTACGACTATGATAGTCACAACCGCGTCGTCGCCATAGAAATTCAGGGTGAGCACAGGCAGTCGTTCACATACGACGAGTTTGACCGTGTTGTAGGACAGAAGGAGGAGATAGACGGCAAAATATTTGAAAGCCGAAAAGAGTATGATGAGTTTGGACGTGTAAGGAAAGAAACATATCCGTCTGGATTCTTCACCGTCAACCACTACGACCGCAACGGCATCTTATACGAGGTGACAGACAGTTTGGATCGGTCTGTCTGGAAACTTTTAGAAGAGGATGCGTATGGTCAGAGTCTTCGAACGCAAAAGGGAGCCAAGGAGAGCGTTTTTGGATATGACGAGCAAGGGCACACCCTCTCCATCTATGCAGAAGGTGTGGTGGACATGCTGTACGCCTATGATTCAAGAGGCAACCTTGAGTCGAGAACAGACAATATGACGAGCCAGCATGAGATGTTCGGCTACGACGATATGAACCGTCTGACAAACTGGGATATCTACCGTGACGGCGCCTTGGTGAAGGAAAATAGTCTGACTTTTGACGGGCAGGGTAATATAATGACGAAGAGCGATCTGGGCGACTGTGTGCTGAACTACGGTGACAACGGCAGACCTCACGCATTGACATCCATCGAAGGAGCTGTGACAGGCATTCCCGTCACAAAACTGACGCTCGCCTACACAGATTTTCAAAAGGTTGAGAAAATTGAGGAGGGAAACAAGAGCTATAGCATATTCTATGGTGTCGACGAACAAAGACGCAAATCTGTCTATAAGGAAAACGGCAAGACAAAACGTGTCCGCTATTATTGTGGAAATTACGAAGAAGAGACAGATTCCATTGGCAATGTCCGAAAAATTCACTACCTTGCAGGCGGAAGTCTGTTCATACAGAATTGCGGCAACGATTCCCTGCTGTATGCCTACCACGATTTCCAGGGCTCTTTGATAGCTTTGACGGATGAGGACGGCAATGTGCTTGAGCGATACGCGTACGACCCTTGGGGAGCACGCCGAAATTCCGAGAAATGGGAAGAGAAGGATCAGCGTAAGAATCATCTGATAGATAGAGGCTACACCGGTCATGAGCATATCGATGCGTTTGCCATCATCAATATGAACGGACGCATCTACGATCCGCTCACAGCCACATTCTTCTCAGTCGACCCATACGTGCAGTCGCCAGATGATTGGCTCAACTACAACCGCTACGCCTACTGCATGTTCAACCCGTTCCTGTATGTGGATCCGAGCGGCTACACTTGGTTCAGCAAGTTAGGAAACTGGTTTAGAAACAACTGGGAAAGCATAGTCACGACTGTAGTGACGGTTGCTGTCGGAGTTGCAGTCGGAGCCACTGTGGTAGCTTCTTGTGGAACAGCCGCTCCATTGCTGGTGGCGGTATGTGCGGGAACAGCCGCAGGATTTGCAGGAGGAGTGACCAGCGGAATCCTGTCCGGTCAAGATCTAGGCGGCGTTATGAAGTCTGGACTTATAGGAGCTGGCACCGGGCTGGTTTCCGGAGCGTTGGGAGGAGTCGCATCCACGTTTGCACCGGCAGGAGCATTGTGGGGCAGTCTCTACGGAGCAGGCACTGGCTCCGTAATTGGCGGAGTGGGCAGTGTCATGACGGGAGGCGACATAAAAGAAGGAATAATCTTCGGTGCCGCGGCCGGACTTGTCGGCGGAGGCATCCAAGGCTATTGCTCAGCCAAGAGTCAGGGGCTTAATCCGTGGACGGGAGCAAAACTGCCAGAGACGACGGTGAACACTCCGAATGTGCCTTTTGAAGCACAGACGGAAATGACGACGACAGGAGGGGAGATTAGAACCGAAATTAAAAATGCAACTTATAGCGAAAGATGTTTAGAAAAAATATCTGGTGCTGATGGACAGCATAATTGGAATGATTATACTGTTGATTTAGTTATAGAGAATGGGGAAATATTTTCGAAAATTGGAGACGATGGGAGAACATATGTCCTTGTTCAGCAATTAGGAAAAAGATATGGTTTTGATGGAGTCTACGAGATCTTATATAGTCCGGAATTTCAACAAATAACGCATCAAAGATTTGTGCCTGGTGGAATTATATCTGGAGGAACTAACCAACATCCAAATATTCCTAATAGCCAGAAGAGTGTCAGTCCTGGATTTAAATGGTGGAAATAAAAAATAAAGAAAAATGAAACAATTGGAAATATTTAAGGAAAATCTGAAGTTCACGCAATGGGGAGAACTTTATGCGGGAATCAAAATGAATTGGATAACCACATCTGACGTGTTGTTTTTTTGTGAAAATCAACTAATCAATAATGTTGATGAGGATGTATATGTTGATTTATACCTTTCTTTAGAAGAGTCTTTGTTTTGTTTTTTGGAAAAATTGAAAGAGCTGACAGCGAAAGACGGCGAACCTATCATAAAAAATGAAGATGAAAAAACTGACTATGGCTTTTTTTATATTCCATCGCAATATTTTAGAATTTGGGAATTGGAATTTTTATTGCGAATAAGAAATAAAGAAGCGTCCGAAGTCGATAAAATCAGAGAAATAACAGATTTGTTTGATTTTATGAATTATCCAGAGCCATGGAAAGATTTTTATCTTTTTTCCAATCATGAAAAAAACAGATCTGATTCTATTTCAACAGTATATTTGAGATTTTTAAAATATGTTCAAAATGAGATAATGTATTTTAAAAATTATAATCAATCAAAATTGTGATGCTGTAACAGTAATACCTCGATAAAATTTGATATATGTTACATGTAGATATAAATGCTGGCAATATAGTTTTTTCTATTAGCCCAAGATACATATCAAAAGAAGAGTCTTTTGATTTGGTATTGGTGAATTCAGATGTGAGATTGTCGGCCAAAGGATTGACTTTGAACGAAGAGATAGAATTGTTTTATTATGATTTTGTCTCTTTGCGTAATAAGCTGGAATTGTTGGTGAGTAATAAAGAAGACGTTGTGTCTTGGAATACGGAAGAAGAAACAATATTTTTTTCTATAACGAAAAAAGAACAATGTTTTATTTGGAATCTAAGATATATCATTGGAGGAAAAGAAGATGATTTCTTGAATTTTAATTTTGTGTTATCTGAAACGGATATGAATAGTATAATTAGTGAATTATATTCGATAATAGATTGGATCAATATGAGTTAATTCTATTTTATAACTTAGGTAGGAATCTTCACCGTCAACCACTACGATCCGCTCACAGCCTACTGCATGTTCAACCCGTTCCTGTATGTGGATCCGAGCGGCTACACTTGGTTCAGCAAGTTAGGAAACTGGTTTAGAAACAACTGGGAAAGCATAGTCACGACTGTAGTGACGGTTGCTGTCG